>Ga0105049_10000165_pt1 | contig 66944 bp, 59 predicted proteins | sample MAT06_FD_78087 | JGI IMG/M metagenome (GOLD analysis project Ga0105049, IMG submission 78087) | Freshwater microbial communities from Lake Fryxell liftoff mats and glacier meltwater in Antarctica - MAT-06 | ecosystem: Environmental > Aquatic > Freshwater > Ice > Liftoff microbial mat | place...
ATCAAGTGTGGCGAATCGGCGGTCATCGTTGAGCAAGTTGGGGAAGTTACCGGCAAAGGGCCGGTTGAACGCGCGGTTAGCCGCATCATCACGCCGGGCACCTTGACCGATAGTGCGCTCATGCCCTCCACCCGTGAAGTATTGGTGGCGGCAATTTTCCAATTAAATAATGTGATTGGCGTGGCTTCACTGTCGTTGGCGAGCGGCCAGTTTCGCGTGAGCGAGGTGAGCCAAACACAGCTGCCCGCCGAGCTTGACCGCCTGCAAGCAGCAGAACTTATTGTTGCGGATGATGCAGCCATCTCTCTACCAAGTTACGCCGCGACCGTTATCCGGCGTATGGCGAGCTGGCAATTTGATTTAGGCACCGCGACAAAATTACTCACCCGCCAATTCGGCACGCGCGACCTCGCAGGCTTTGGTGTGACCGACATGGATGCGGCTATCTGCGCCGCAGGCGCAATCTTGCAATATGTGCAGCTTACCCAGCGTGTTGATGGCGTGCCCGGTCTGCCGCATGTAAATGGTTTGATTGTTGAAAAGGCGAGTGCCAGCATTCGCATGGATGCCACCACCCGCCGTAATCTTGAAATCACCGAAACCATACGCGGTGAAGCCTCGCCAACTTTATTCTCGATACTCAACACCACCGCTACCGCGATGGGCGCGCGATGCTTGCGCGAATGGTTGCATCAGCCGCTGCGCGATGTTGCCGCAATAAGAACGCGTCATGCCGCCACATTAGCGATAGCTCTAATAGCAAACGCCATTCACGACATCATCGGCGAATGGGCTGATATTGAGCGCATCGTCACCCGTGTAGCGCTGCAGAGCGCTAGGCCACGTGATTTGGTCGCGTTACGCACAGCATTAGCTTCACTACCGTCGCTTAATCAGTTGCTAGCGAATATTGACGCTCCCCTATTGGCGGGAAGTTTCAAGGCATTTTGCTTGGATAGCGCCGTCCTTATTGCACTTTCAAAATCTATCGCGGATGAGCCCGCCAACATGGTGCGCGATGGCGGCGTAATCCGCGATGGCTTTGACGCGGAGTTAGATGAGCTACGCGCGCTCAAATCAAACGCCTCCGGTTTTTTGCTCGACCTTGAAGCGCGCGAACGCGCACGCACCGGCATCACAAATTTGCGGGTGGAATACAACCGCGTGCACGGGTTTTTTATCGAAATCTCGCAAGGCCAGCTCAATAAAGTGCCCGACGATTATCGGCGTCGCCAAACACTTAAAAACGCCGAGCGTTTCATCACGCCGGAATTAAAAGTATTTGAAGATAAAGCCTTGTCCGCAGATGAACGCGCGCTGCAACGCGAAAAATTGCTTTATGAAGAAATCATCACCTCACTATTGCCGCAGGTGGGCGAGTTGCATCAACTCGCCCGCGCCACTGCGATGCTCGACGTGCTGTGCGCGAATGCAAAAAATAGCGTGGCGCTAAAACTAATCGTGCCAAATTTTGTGGAAGCAGATCGTATTCACATCGTCGGCGGACGACATTTGGTGGTGGAAAGCCAAGTCGATAGTTTTATTGCCAACGATTGTGACCTCACGCGTTCACGCCAATTGCTGCTCATCACCGGCCCCAATATGGGCGGTAAATCGACCTACATGCGGCAAGTCGCGCAAATTGTGCTGCTTGCCCACACTGGCTTATTTGTGCCCGCGACGCGCGTCGAACTAGGAAATATTGACGCCATCATGACCCGCATCGGCGCCTCCGATGACCTTGCCGGTGGACGCTCTACCTTCATGGTGGAGATGACTGAGGCCGCCGCAATATTGAATACCGCCACCAAAGACAGCCTAGTGCTGGTGGATGAAATCGGCCGTGGCACCTCAACGTTTGATGGGCTGTCACTCGCCTATGCGATAGCGCGTCATCTAGCCGAAACCTCGCGCGCCTACACGCTGTTTGCGACCCACTATTTTGAATTAACGCGCTTAAATGCAGAGCTACCGAATCTAGCCAACGTGCACTTGGATGCGATTGAAGCCAAGGACAAAATTGTATTTCTGCATAAATTAGAAGCGGGCCCCGCGAACCAAAGCTATGGCTTGCAAGTCGCACAGCTTGCCGGTGTGCCGCGTAGCGTGGTGAAAGCCGCGCGGAAACAATTAACTGAGTTAGAAGCAACGTCGCTCCATCAAGGCAAGCAAGCTCACCAAGCTGACTTATTTGGTCGAGATAATAGTCCATCAGAACCTAGTGTCGAGACGCATCCGCTACTGGATATTTTGCGGGACGCCAAGCCCGATGAAATGAGCCCACGCGAAGCGCTTGATTTTTTGTATCAACTCAAACGAAAATTAAGCGAGAATTAACTAAGAATTATCCGAAAAACAAGTGTTAATCATGAATGAAAAAATAGTCGTTGCCGCGTTTTGTGTTGTTAGTTTTTTACTTGTTGCCGGTTGCGCCACAAGGCCCACGGGACCTAGTGTGTACACCGTTGCGCTATTTGGTGACCAGCAATATTCGGCGCGTGAAGAAGCGCTATTTCCGCTACTCGTAGATGAAATAAACGCGGCTAAACCTGCGTTTGTTGTGCATGTGGGCGACATCAAGGCGGGAAGCAATGCGCCATGTAGTGATGAACTATTCAGGCAGCGATTCAACGAATTTCAGCGTATCAAATCCGCCTTAATTTTTACGCCGGGCGACAATGATTGGGCTGATTGCCGCCGTCCTACCAATGGCGGCATGAATCCACTAGAGCGCTTGGGAAAATTGCGCGAGATATTTTTTTCGACCAATCTATCGCTCGGCGAAAAACCGATTCCGTTAACCCGCCAGTCGGATGCCTTCGTCGGTGATCCGATATTTTCACGCTATCGCGAAAACGCATTTTGGGTCTTTGGTGGCGTCGTTTTTGTCACGCTCAATATCCAAGGTAGCAACGACAATGTTGGCTTTGATAAAGAGAATGACTTAGAACAAATGGAGCGCACGCGCGCCAATATTGAATGGCTAAAAATCGCGATGAACCGCGCACGCGGTACCGATATTGTCGGCTTAGCCATTTTTTTTCAAGCCAACCCCGGCTTTGAAGACTCAATGGATGTGGTTGCCAAATCGGGCTTTGTGACGTTTCTAAATGCCTTTGAAAAAGAGGCGTTTGCGTTCGCAAAACCGATTCTTCTTGCGCATGGCGACACCCACACCTACAGAGTTGACGCGCCCTATAAAAGCCCGCTAGACAAACGCGCGATGGCGAATGTAACGCGTGTGGAAACCGACGGCTCGCCAAGGGTCGATTGGACACGCATCACCATCGACATCAACAATAAAGCCAAACCATTTTTTATCGAACGCGGCAATTTTAGTCCGCCGATGCAGCCGCTTTAATATGTTCAATTGCAGCACATCGAATAAGTTCAATCGGCGCCTCCCTTTTTGAAGGGTGGCTGGGAGAGATTTTCGTGGAAGCGAAGCAATAACCGTAGGGATAGGCATACGAACGCAATCTGCCCTAACGCCCCTTTTTCGAAGGGAGCAACTTGACCCTCGCCTAACTCAATGATGCACGCCATGAGCCCCATGGGGATGCCCGTGCGCAATCTCCTCCGCACCCGCCGCACGCACATCGGCTACCGTGCATTTGAATAGCAAGCGTTCCCCTGCCAATGGATGATTGCCATCAACCACCACCTGCCCATCGGCAATATCGGTTACGGTGTAAATAATCCAGCGATCATCATCGTCGCCATCGGGCAGGCCTTCAAATTGTGTTCCAACCGCAACGTCTTTTGGAAAGACGGCAGCAGGTTCCATGCGAACTAAATTTTCATCATAGTCGCCAAAGGCGTCGGCGGGGTCAAGCGACAACGCCGCTTCACCGCCTACCGTTTTTCCGGTGAGCGCGTCTTCAACTTTTGGAAATATGCCTGCATAGCCGCCGTGCAGGTAGGCAAGGGTTGCGTTCGTTTCAATGGCTTCCCCGTCGCTATCGGTGAGGGTGTAGGTGAGGGTAACAACAGTGTCTTTGGCGATAAGTAACATGGCTAAAAATAAAAAAGTTAAACGGTATTTTCGCCTAAATTGCCGAGGTTGCTAAATCGCATTTCAAAAAACATCAATTCGGTGGTGGCTCACCCACATTTGCCACGCCAACCACCCCATCAGCCACTAATTTGTTAATCGCCTCTACATCGTAGCCAAGATCGGTCAATATTGATTGTGTGTGCTCGCCTAATGACGGCGGATTAGCGCGAATGGTGGGGCGCTGACCGTCCAGCATCACCGGTAACAGCGGTGTGGTTGTCTGAATAAATTTATTCGCGCCACTACAATCCGCCGGCACGCCAATAGCAGCTAGGCCGCCACTTGCTTTCAGATGAACGTCATCAAATAACTCATGCGGTTTGGTAATCGGCGCATAGGGCAACCCGACCTTTTCAAAGCGCGCGGCGATATCCTGCGCGGATAGCGACGCCATCTGCGCAATTAATATTGGCATTAACCATTCACGCGCGGCAACTCGCGCAACGTTGGTCGCGAGCTGGCAATCGTCGCGCAGGTGCGGCAACTGGAATTCATCGCAAAATAATTGCCAATGCGTGTTGGTCACCACGGCTAAAAATATTTGCGCCCCATCCGCAACCGAAAACACGTCATACACCCCCCATGCGGAGATGCGATTCGGCATTGGTTTGGCGGGCACGCCAGAAACAGCGCATTGCATCATGTGGGTGCCCATGAGAAACACATTGTTTTCAAATAGTGCGCTTTTCACTTCTTGCCCCATACCCGACATCTGCCGCTGATGCAGCGCTGCCATTGCTCCCATTGCACCGAACATGCCGCCCATGATGTCGTTTACCGATGTGCCTGCACGTAGAGGCCGACCTTCGGGCCCGGTCATGTAGGCCAAGCCGCCCATCATCTGTACGACTTCATCGAGTGCGGTGCGATTGTCATAGGGGCCGGGTAGAAAACCTTTCATCGACACATAAATTAAGCGTGAATTTAGTTTATGTAAACTAGGGTAATCCAAGCCCAGTTTTTGCATATTGCCGTATTTGAAATTTTCACTAAAGATGTCCGCGCCAGCAATTAGCTTTAGCGCGATTTCGCGCCCGCGCGTGTCGTCCAAATTTAACGCCAGACTTTTTTTATTGCGGTTAAACATCGCAAAAAAACCCGCGCCCGCGCCGGGAATTTGTCGGGTGTTGTCGCCCTTGAGTGGCTCTATTTTGATTACATCCGCTCCTAAATCTGCCAGCACCATGCCGCAAGTTGGGCCCATCACCATGTGGGTGAACTCAATAACGCGAATGCCTAGGTAGGGAAGGGTGTAAGTCATGGTCGGAATAGAATTATTTCGTCGGCGAAAATCCGCTCTCACCGAATTGCCACAGCATAAACGCGTACACGTCGGCAAGCTCGGCGTTGCGCTGATTGCGCGTAGCGCCAACGCCATGGCCTGCGTCATAGTCGAGCCGTAACAATACCGGCTTGGCGTTGACAACAGCTGCATTTGCGGACGTTAATCGTGCCGCCATTTTCGCTGATTGCCAGACGTCCACACGGGGGTCATTCACGCCATGCATCAGCATGACGGCGGGATATTTTGTGCCGTCCTTTACTTGGTGCATCGAGCTCATCGCGAATAGTCCGCGAAACCCATTCTCGGTTCTGACGCTACCAAATTCAGGAATATTCGGTGGGCCATTGGGGGTGAACTCCATCCGCAATGCGTCCAGCACGCCGACGCTTGGCACCACTGCCGCAAATAAATCTGGCCGCTCGGTCATCGCACGCCCAACGGTAATGCCGCCCGCGCTGCCACCTTGAATACCCAAGCGGTCGTTGCGGGTGAAGCCGCGCTCGATTAAATATTCGGAGCAGGCGATTAAATCTTTCCACGAGTTAGGCTTGGTTAATTTGTGTCCCGCGCGATGCCAATCTTCACCGAACTCGCCACCACCACGCACGTGGCAGGTGGCGAGTATGCCGCCCCGCTCGAGCCACGCTAAGGTGGTGGGATTAAAGGTGGGTGACTGCACAATGCCATACGCGCCATAGGCACGGATGATAGTGGGGTTGAAACTGTTAAGCGAGGTCGCCTTGCGATAGATGAGCGAGACCGGAATTTTTACGCCATCTTTAGCGGTGGCGTTCAAGCGTAATTCAACAATGTCGGAAAAATCAGCGGCTGGTTTAGGATGTAAACCTGTGTCCAATAAATTGCCGCTACGCTCTTCGATGGCGACATATTTGGGCGCTTCAGTCCAACTCTCAAGCCGCAATACCGCACCGGCGCGCGCGGGGCTGGTAATGAGTTGGCGAATCGCCAAATCAAACGGCAGCTTAACAAACTCCAGCTTGCCGGCAGCGAATGACGTGGAGGCAAAATTCACCCGCTGCAAACGATCCACGCCCGAAAAAAGCTCTCGAATGTAAAGCGCATCGAGGGCGACCTCCATCTGTGCCAACACGGTGTCGCCCTGTGGCACGAGCACACTCGCGTTAGCGATGGTGGCATTTGCCGTGGAGGCAATGGGTAGGCGCAATATCTTATTACGCGGTGCATTTTTTTTGCTTAAGAGATAAAGCACATTGCTGTGTAAGGCGAAATTTAATACGTCGTCACCCTGCGATACGGCGCGACGCCATTTTGTCTCAACACCGAACGTGGTCGTGTCCGCTAAATAGATACTAATCTCACGCGCATCGCCATGCTCAACGCGACCGATAAGCGTCTTGCCATCGGCGCTGGGTGTGACGCTTGGAATATCAATTGACTCAAGACTTACGCCCTGACTTTTATCGCCAAACACCATTTCGTTGCGGTCAATTGGACGACCAATTACGTGGCGGAAAGCAGCGCTATCGAGGTAACGATTTTTTTTGTCGGCCACTGCCGGTGGCAAACGATTGTAGAAAAAACTTTTGCTATCGGCAGTCCAACGCGTCGCCGCAGAAAACCCAATCCGGTCAATCACCACGCCAGAGTCGCGAATTGTTGTGGCAGAAGCGGTGGCAGGTACATCAATAATCCGTATTGATGTTTCTTCCGAGCCACCCGCCGCCACCGCGACCAATAGTGTGCGGCCATCGGGAGAAGCGCGAAAATCATCGATGGCAAAACGTTGGCCATCTTTAGAAATGGTCGTAGGATCAAACGCCATGCGCTCGATGCCACGGTAGCCATCACGCACATACACTTTGCGTGAATTCACTCCCGCCGCCAGCTTGTAATAAAACACGCGCGGCGTTTTGGCCTCACCCACCACCTGTACGCCAGCGACGGTCACGCTGGCTTGTGATAATTCGTTAATGCGTTTCTCGAGCGCGGCGCGACCGAGGATGGCATCAAGCGTCGTGCGCGCGGCGGCACTTTCACTTTTCATATATGCCACCACTTCCGGGTTGGTCACATTCTCCATATAACGATAATTGTCGGTCACTGTTTGGCCAAAAAACGTTTCATTAACAGGTCGAATGGGCGGGCCTGCGTGGCGTGGTGTCTGCGCAATTGCGGTGGCGGCTACCGTCGGTTCTGATCGCGGCGCAGCGGCTTCACGCGCAGGTGGTGTGGCGCATCCAACAATCAGAACAGTTACAAAAAGTGTTAACGGGGATGGCGAAATTTTCACGTGAAGGCAACCTTAAACGTAGGCAATAGCAGCGAATAAATAGAAAGAAGCCGCACGCTAACACGGGCAAGACATTTTGTGTGTGGGTTGAACCGAGATTTTCCATTAGGCGTCCCTTCGGGACTGTTTGAGTGCTAACGGACCATGTTTGGCGTCTTTCCTGTTTCTTCCTCTTGAATAACTCGTTATTCATTCGTCAGTCAACCGAAAACACGCGCAAAAATAGCCTCGCTATCATCTCAAACCCTAATGGAAAATCTCGGTTGAATAGGAAGCGAGGCTGAAATGTGGGAAAAGTGGTTGTGCAGGGAGGAAAATTAAATAATTAAACTCGCCTATTGGTGGGCATTTTCAAGCATTTTTTGCCGAAAATGCCCGCCAATAGGCGAGTTTAATTATCTGCCAAATCAACAAAGCGATGCCGTTGCCTACCAATAATTTTCCACAATAATGTGCCCGGGCGTAAGCTTACGATTCATGGTGAAGCCGCGTGATTTTAATATTGTCCGCATGGCTTCGACCATTTCGGGGTTTCCACAAAGCATAAAACGCGACTGCGTTAAATCGAACGGCAGACCCGCAAAACGCTCTAGCGCGCCAGTCTCGGTCAGTGTGGTGAGCCGACCGTGCAGCGCCCCGGAGGCAGCGCCATCACGGGTGAGTGACTTCACGAAACTCAACCGCGCTTCACCCACCGTGTGCGTTGTCGCGAGCGCTTCAATTTCTTCAATGTAGGCCAAGTCGCGCGCTTCACGTACCGAGAGTGCGACCACAATATGGCTAAAACGCTGCCAAGTTAGTCGTGCACGGAGCATCGAAATATAGGGCGCTAGGCCAGTGCCAGTGCCGATTAGCCACAAATCCTGACCGTCCTTAAAACGATCAAGTGTTAAAAACCCCTGCGCGGGTTTTTCAACCATGATGGTCTCACCTACATTTAACTTTGCCACCCGCGCGGAAAATTTACCCTGCGGCAAGATGACTAAGAAAAATTCTAAAAATAATTCATCTGGCGCGGACACAATCGAATACGCACGCCACGTGGTTTGCCCATCGTCTTCCACTAACCCAATGCGCGCAAATTGACCGGGCAAAAATCGATAATCCGCATCGCGCACAATGCGAATCGACAATAAATGATCATTCCAAAAATGCCGCCAAAGAATTGGCGCTGCCACTATGTTCGAAGAAGTTGTCGGAATTGGGGTTGGGGGTGCGGTGTCATCAGCCATAAGGGTATTTTAGCTGAGAGAGTGGAGCGTAAGCGGTATGAGTGCTGTAACCGCCGATGCGCGCAAATAAACACCGATGACTTACGCCAACAACGCCGATAAAATCGGCATATCAATAGCATGTAATTGCGAACGTTTTTGTGAGAAATTTTATCCGCGTTGTCATGCGACACAACGGATAAGATTCCTCGTCGCATGATGAGGCCATGCTCCGTCGGAATGACAACATGATTTGATTTATCTGCGTATATCGGCGTGTATCGGCGGTTGGGAGTTGAACTTAGAAACGGCAGTTGGACGGGTGCGTCCCAAAGGGATAGCGTCCCCGCTGGGGACATAAGTGTCAGTTTTTCGGACTCTCTGGCAGGGCCTCATTTGGCAAACACGGACGACTGAGGCCGTTTCTAGGTTTATCCTGCAAGGAGAAGCAACACGGCCTACCGGCCTGCCAACGAGGTTGAAAAATGTGCAATCGCACCCGTAGCCGAGTTAGCAAAAGAGGTCACCATTGGTGAATTATGTAAACCGCTAAACGCCTTAAGGGACGCGGACTTTCATGCATCTCAAGCGGTCAACTGACATTTCTAGGTTAAAGCGTTATTGAAAACTGTAACGCCGCCAAGCGTGCATACAGCCCACCATCGGTCACTAGCGAATCGTGTGTGCCGATACTCACAATGCGACCTTGTTCCATCACAATAATGCGATTGGCTGATTTCACCGTGGCGAGCCGATGCGCAATAATTATTGTGGTGCGGCCTACCATCAAACGCGCCATTGCCAACTGCACCATTTGCTCACTCTCAGCATCCAGCGCTGAGGTGGCTTCATCAAGTAACAGAATCGCGCGGTCGGCTAAAAATGCGCGCGCAATCGCTATACGTTGACGTTGCCCGCCGGATAGTTTTACGCCGCGCTCGCCTAAGTCGGTGTAAAAACCTTGCGGCAAAGCGTCAATAAATTCGCTCGCAAAGGCAGCATCGCACGCGGCGCGCACTTCAGCGTCGGTTGCACTTAATTTGCCGTAACGCACATTTTCCGAAACATTCGCCGCGAAAATAACCGGGTCTTGGCTCACCAGTGCAATGCGTGAGCGTAGCGCCAATAGGCTTGCTTGTTTAATATCCACGCCATCAATCAAGAGCGCACCCTCTGAGGGGTCATAAAAGCGCAGCAGCAGTTGAAATACGGTGGTCTTGCCCGCACCACTCGGCCCTACTAGAGCGACAACTTCACCTGGGGCAATGCTGCAATTAAAATCAGTTAAGGCAGGCGTATCAGGCCGTGACGGGTAATGAAATGTGAGATTGCTAAAGGTAATCTGGCCCATTTTTGCCGTTGGCATTGGCTGCGGTGAAGCGGGATCAATGACATCGGCTTTGGTTTCAAGTAACTCACTCAAACGCTCAGACGCGCCCGCCGCGCGCATCAGTTCGCCAAACATTTCTGACACCGCCGCGCTCGCATTTGCCACGATGATGGCGTAGAACACGAATGCCGACAACGCACCCGGCGTAATCGCGCCTTGAATAACATCGCGCCCGCCAACCCACAAAATAAAGCCAATCGCGCCAAACGCCAATACTATTACCGCCGCAATGAGCGCGCCTTGTATGCGCGCTTTGGTTACGCCCACTTGGAAAATTGCATCCACAAATCGACCAAACGCTTCACGATCCACCGTCTCATGCGCGTACGCCTGCACGGTACGCACCTCATGCAAGGTCTCATCAATGTAGGCACTTGCATCGGCCACCCGATCAGTGGCTTGCCGTGACAATACCCGCACCCGCCGCCCAAGGATGATGATCGGCGCCATCACTAGCGGTATCATCAACACCACTAATAACGATAATTTCACGCTGGTAAAAAACATCATCACCAAGCCGCCGATGAGCAGCACCAAACTGCGCAGCGCAAACGAGAAAACACCGCCGACGACATTCTCAACGGCGGCGGTATCGTTAGTAAGCCGCGAGATAACTTCACCGGTCCGGGTGCGCTCATAAAAGCTCGGTGATAAGGTCAAAATATGGGCGAATACCGCGCCGCGAATATCGGCCACAAAGCGTTGCCCAATCCACGTCATTAAATAGTAGCGCGTGTAGGTGGCAGTACCCAATACAATCAGCATGCCGAGAAGTGCAAGTAAGGTGGTGTCCAGTGTTGCCGCATTCGCGGCGGAGAAGCCTTGGTCAATTACATGCTTTAAGCCTTGACCAATCGCTAATACGGTTGAAGCCGCCAGCACCAAGGCCACCATCGCCAACACAAACCACCAGCGGTAGGGGTAGATGAAATGTAATAGCCCGATGAGCTTTTTTAGACTGCGAGACTTGTTGTCGTTCTCGTTGTGCTTGTTGTCATTTTGGCTTGGCTGAACGGCGGAATCGATGGTGGCGGATTCGGCGGGTGACTGATTGGTAATAGGGACGGTAGGGGGGATGGTTGAATTATTCACACCCCTATTTTACGGCGCAAACACTCCGCATTGATGTGTTCGCCAGGCGGCGCGCACGAAAATTTACGTGCTAATCGCGTTTTAACGTAGGCCTCGCCACCGTTCCGCTCAATGAAAATACAGCTCTATCCTGCGCGACATTGGAGCGAATTTCGGCGTTCACATTGCCGGTGACATTGCTTGATTTATAGTTCACGCCGATATTGCCATTGGCAAATAGCACTCCACCGGCCAGCCTGAGTGAGTCGTAGCGCACCATGCCATCGCTAATTCGTACCTTGCCGTTGAGTTCGGCAAACTTTGTTTGACCGCCGACGCTGCCAGGGTTTCGCATCGCTTGCACTAAATCGGCATTCGAGATTGTGCCCTCGCGTATGGCGAAGTTTCCGTTAATCGTTGGGTTCTCAAATAGCCCACCAACCGTTGAAGCGTTCGCGCTTATGCTAAAGCTAGCCTCGGTGCGGCCCGTGAGTGAAATGTCACGGGTAAAAACGCCCAATAATTCATTGGCCTTAATGCGCTCCAACGTAAATTCGGATTGCACGTTAATGCCTTTATTCATGTTGATTTTGAGATTGCCTTTGCCCGCACCCTCCAATAGCTTGGCTTCAATGCCGCTAAAAATTATTTCGTCATTCAACCATGTGCCTTTGGCGGTGAGGGATGCAAGTGGTACGTCAAAGCCGATCGGCGGTGACCAAGCACGCGCCGAGAAATCAATTGTCCACGGACGCTGTTGCCCGTCAACGACAGCAATTGATTTATCAGGCACAACATCAATGGCCCACTTACCATCTCGGGTACGCGCTTTTGCGCTGATAATCTCGCCCTTACGATTAAATGAAAGTTCACCATCAAAAGCATCAATGGCAACGCCGCGCACGTCGATCTTTACATTCTTGAGAATGATTTTGTCGATCTCAATATCGCTACCACGGTTCTCTGCATTTGCCCATTTAACAGCACGTGGTAGCGCCTCAGCGGCGATAGTGATATCGTTAAGTTCTAGTCGATCAATCACGAATTTACCACCAAAAATTGCGGTGACATCCATGTAGATTTTGCCGCTTGTCGCTTTCGCGTCAAGCAGCTTGCCAAACGATAATTGATCGAGCGTCACGTGCGGTTTTGGAAACAGTGACAAATGTAGGCCGGATGAGGATACGTCATCGTGCATCCAAGTTGATAGCGCCGCTTCGAGCCTTGCATTGGCAGCACCAAGCGGCACAAGATGGAGCGCCACTAAACCTGCTGCGATTAGCGCGACAACGCCAAACGCAATCCAGCGGCCTGGGTGGAATTGTTTTTTAGGTTTTGGCCGTCTAATTTTGCCGTCAACGATTTCAACGTTTTCATATCTGCTGCGTTCGGCTTGTTCGGACAATTCCTTAAGTCGCGCCACCTGAGCTTGGCGTTGCGCCAGTTCGGCGCGTTCGTCTGCATACGCTTTTGCCTCTGCCTTTTCGCGCGCCTCGCGTTCGACAGCTAATTGCTGATCGGCTAATTCGGTTAATTTTTCGTTCTGTGCGACCTGTTTGGCAACGGCTTGGGATGCAATCTCGCGCGCCTTCATTTCCAGCCGCGCTTTTTCTTCGGCCACAATTCGGCCCCGATTGGCAGCGTCTAATTCGGCGCTCAATTGTCGCTGTTCTTTCTCACGCATATCTGCTTCAAGCAGCGCTTTGGCTTGGGCTTCAATACGCGCTTTTTTTTCAGCAGATAATTTCGATTGCATTTCAGCGTCGGCTACTAAGCGCGTTTCGGCTTCTTCCTCGGCACGTTTTTCGAGCCGCGTGCGACTCAGCGCGTCGGCTTCGCGGCGCAGCACGGCTTCGACTTCCATTTGTCGCCGTGCGTCGGCTTCTGCTTTTAATTTTTCAGTTAGCGTCGCCGTCTCGACCGCCGCCGCTTTGGCTAAGGCTTTAGCGTCGGCGACTACCTTGGCGTGTTCTTGCTTTTCTTCAAGCGCGCGGGCTTCAGCGCGTTTACGCTCCGCTTCATCCTGTTTACGGCGTGCTTCGGCCTTTAGTTCGAGCACATGACGCGCATCTTCTTCCGCTTTTAGCCTTGCCGCAAACTCGGCTGAGGCCAACGCCGCCGCCGCCGCTTGCGTTTCGGCCATTTTATGCGCCTCAAGCTCAACGCGGGCTTTCTCTGTCACCATTTCGGCTAGCCGTGCTTCCATTTCGGCACGCATTCTAGTTTCTTGCTCGGCCAACATTTTTGTGGCCGCAATTTCGGCGCGCGCGGTGGCATCGGCCTCAATTTTTGCAATTGAAGCTCGCTCGGCGGTCAGTTGTTCTTCAAGCTGGCGACGCGCATCGTCAAGCGCCTCTTCACGAACCGCCGCTTCAACCTCGGCTCTAGCACTTTCTTCGATGTCTGACTTGAGCAGCATCTCCATTTCGGCGCGGACTTTTGCTTCAATTTCGGCTTTAAGTTGGGTGCGAAGGGCGCGCTGCGCGGCGGCGGATTCGATGTCTTGCCGTTTGGCGGCGGCATCTGCCAGTGAGCGCGCTTCAGCTAGCGCGACCATATCGATTTCCATTTTCGCGCGGGCGGCGGCAAGCGACTTTGCTTCAGCCTCCGCCTTGGCTCGCGCCTCCGCCAATTCACGTTGGGCAATGGCTTCCTTGGCCTGCTGCTCTTGGGTCAAGCGCTCGCGTGTGGCGTTTAACTCTGATCGTTTACGGGCTTCTTCAGCCAATTTTGCCTCAAGCTCCGCTCTAGAATTGGCTGCGGCAATTTCAGCACGTTTGGTTTCTTCAATCGCGCGCGCCTCTGCTTCTTTACGAGCGCGTGCTTCAACTTCAAGCCGCGCCCTAATTTCGGCTTCACGCTCGGCGCGGGCGCGTGCTTCAGCTTGGGCGCGTTGAGCGCTGGCTTTGGCGGCAGCAAGCGCCTCGGCGGCGATATGCGCGTCTTCAAGCTGCTTGGCTTCTTGCGCTTTTCGGGCGTCAATTTGTGCCGCTATTTGTGCCGCCTCATCTTGGCGAGGCGCTATTGGCGTGGCACTTTCCACTTTGTCGTTGACACCGGTGCGGTATTTTGATGGGCCAAATGCAGCAACTGGCTCGCTAAGTACCGCCGCCATTTTGGTGGGCGCCGTAAAATCAAAATCGTCGTCATCCCCACCGAACTCAGAAATCGGCGCCTCAACGCGAACTTCAAAAATTTTGATGAAGCCCTCTTTGACGAGCTGGTTTAATTCTTTTTCAAGTGCTGGAACCGCGATATCGACTTTGTCTGATAGTGAATTCAGATTTGATTTGCCGTCGATAGCCTTGAGGATTTTTGTCGGCAATCGGGATAACGATTGGGTCTTTTGATTGACCTGTGTTACACCCTTTGCTGTTTTCGTGAAGATCGTTTTTGCGTCCATGCGCTTCCCAGATAATCCGATCAAAATCCAACAATGCTGAACTTGTACAGGTTAGCTTATGCTTCGCACCGTCTCAATTTAGCGACAGCGGCACGCTACATAATCAAGCCGTAATATTCGCATGGAATGACGTTTTTGCCTAGATACATTCATCAATGGCAGCCGATGGGTGTTCTTAACGAGAGGTATCGATGTCAACGAGAACGCTAAAAAAGCCGTTCCATAAGTATCATTTTTACGCTAATCAACGAGGGAAATATGCGAGCTAACCAGCATTCTCATGAATCAACTTATAGTAGTCGTTCGCTTTTCGACATGCGATTTTGCGCGGCGCTGTTGTTTTTGGCTATCGGCGCAAGCCTCATTTCTCAGCCCGCGTTTGCTAACCAAGCCGAACCACCCGCACGCGTCGGGCGTATTGGGTTGGTTGAGGGCGATGTGTCGTTTTATCGTGACAAAGAAAATGGCTGGCAGAAAGCGCGGCTTAACTTTCCCGTGACCAGCAAAAATTCAGTTTGGACAAATCCTAGTAGTCGCGCGGAAGTTCGCATTGGCTCGACCGCGTTGCGCCTTGACGCTGATAGCATCGTTGATTTCACAAAGGTAGACGACAGCCGCACACAATTATTTGTGCAGCGCGGCGCGCTCAACGTGCGGTTACGCAGCTACCCTGCCAGCCTTGACGCCGCAGAAACATATAAAGATAGTTTTCAAATTGAAACTAATGAGGGTAGCGTGATACTGCAATCAAACGGACGCTATCGCATTGATGCCGCCCAAGATCGTAACGAAACCGTGGTCTCCGTATTTGCTGGTGCAGCGCGGTTTGATAATGGTAGTGCTCAACTAAATATTGAACGCGGTAAAACGCTGACGGTGCGTGTAAGCCAAGGCTCGCCATCGTTTTTTTTTGGCACGGCCAATGAATCAACATTTGATCGCTGGGCAGAAGCACGTGATGTGACTTGGGACGACATTCACCGACGCTATACGAGTGAACGTAATATTTCGCCTCGCATGACAGGCTATGAAGACTTGGATCAGTATGGTGATTGGACTGACGACCGTGAATATGGTCGTCTCTGGACACCGCGCATCGTGGTCGCAAACTGGGCGCCATACCGCTACGGTTCGTGGTCGTATGTCACGCCGTGGGGCTGGACGTGGGTGGATAACGCACAATGGGGCTTCGCACCATTTCACTATGGTCGATGGGTACACCGCCAAGCGCGCTGGTACTGGGCGCCGGGCGCTTATCGCTACCGCCCGGTATACGCACCGGCACTGGTCGGCTGGGCGGGGCGTGGCAATTGGAATGTGTCGCTCACCATTGATGGCGGCAACGTCGGCTGGTTTCCGCTAGCCCCGCGCGAGTATTACGTGCCGCATTATTCGAGTAACGTTACCTATATTCGTAATATCAATAACATTACCAATAACGTAACAGTCATAAATTCGCCCACTATTTTTGCCAATCTTGTGCCCGGTGGTACGGTGGTTAATAACGGCGTGCTGGTCAATGGCGAACCCGTATGGCGCACCGCGAGTATTACCAATCAGCAATCAAGCCGCATGACAAAGCCAGCGGTGGATAGAAATGATCCATCGATACAATCTATGCAGGTATCGGCGCTGCCGCCGCCCACACCTACACCGACAGCGACGATGGTCGGCCGCACAAAGCCTGCCATATTAAACACGCCAACATCTGTCCTAGCAACGACACCTGTTCAGGTTCGGCAAGTTGGTGGAGAACCAGTGCGCGCCAATGTGCCTAATATGGCTAACCCATTGACCCACAATACCCAACCGATGGTCGTCAATGGCGAAGCACCGCGTCCGCAGCCGCAGCAACAATCGTCGCAAAACAAACCCGCCGTGTTGCCACAAAATAATGCGGCAGTAAGCAATGACGCACCAGCATTTGCGCGCCCGCTAAAGCCAAATCCGCGGGTAGCGACAAATGCCGAGGCGCAAGTGCAGTCAACGCCGCGTTTTGATAATCCGTTGCCAAAAAAACCGGCGATGTTCATGGACGACGCGCCGACTCCACCAGCCATAATCGGTACGCCAAATGGCCATAGCAAACCCTATCAATGGCGCGTCCAAGACGAACGACGTTCAGAGCCTCGTGGCGTGCCGCGTGAGGAACTAAGAGTGCAAACTCGGGTGGAAGGAGAGGGTGTTAATCAAGGTCAAGCGGCCCCACGTATAGAGCGCAAACCCAGCGAGGCGCGTCAACGTCAAAATGATGATAATCAACGTACAAATGACACCCCGCAGGTTAACAACGTGAGTCCAAAACCGGGCGTTAATAAATTGCAAAACGACGACAAAGTTGACCGCACGCAACTAGACACTCGCTAGCCCAGCAGCAGCTAAAACATTGGGCATTTGATGATAACTTGGCTTCGATACACTAGGTCGGTATCTCCGGCTAATAGGGTGTTCGCCAACAATTCGTACGGCACGCTGATGATGTCAATTTTACGCAAATCTCATTTTTACGAATTAGCGCGCACGGCACGCCCTGCGCTTGCGTAATGAGTTTTATCAACTGCAACGGCCGGGCTTATTTTACGCTCAGCCATTCAGGCGAAAACGCATCATTGGTTAGCGATGTCAGTACGTGGTCGCGCCAATCGCCATCAATAAACAAATAGTTTTTGGCGAAGCCATCAATGCGAAAACCGAGCCGGCTTAGCAGGCGGCCGCTACGCGCATTTTCAGGGCGATAGTTTGCGGCGATACGATGCAATTTTTGCTCAATAAACATGTAACGAATCGACGCTTCAAGCGCTTCACGCATCAAGCCTTGTCCTTCATATTCAGGAGCAATTTGATACCCGAGTACGCAATTACAAAATGGCCCGCGAAAAATTTGTGAAAACCCAATCGAGCCAATGACCTTGTCTGGCGCGGCATTTGGGAGCATCCACAAGCGCAGTGCTATGCCTTGCGCATAGGCGTCTTGTGCTTTGTTGATGTGATCCTGCCAATAGCTGAGAGCGTCAACGTCGGCAGGAACAGGTGGAAACCAGCGTTGTAGATGCGGCCAAGACTTAACATGGAAATCACGGGCGGCTTCGGCGTCGGTTTGCCTCGGCAACGCGAGCATGAGCCTAGCGGTATTGATCGTCAGTGCTGTCACCATTCTTCAACCCGCAAATACGGCCCACTGCGCGGCCCACATTTCGGTTGGCGTGCGTTTATAGCCAGACTTTGCAAATTGATGCCAACGACCTACGGTGAACGACATAACCGCGTTGGCAAATGCGGTGGGGTCGAGGGACGCGTGCAATTGCCCAGCGGTGCTCGCCAAGCGCGTACTCTGGCGGATGGACGCTTCTAACCTGTCATGCAGTTGATTCATCCGGACTTGCAGCCGTTCATCCTCATTGACGAGCGCATCGCCAATCAGCACGCGCGTCATGCCAATATTTTTTTGCGCGAAATTAAGTAGCATGACAACAATGGCCTCCACTTGCTTGAGGCCATCTTTTTCATCCGCCTGAATTTTATTGACTAGCGAAAATACCGTCTCTTCAATAAACTCAATTAGCCCTTCAAACATTTGCGCTTTACTCGCGAAGTGGCGATAGAGCGCCGCCTCCGACACATCTAATTTTTTAGCCAGCGACGCCGTGGTGATTTTTACGCCTTTGGGTTGTTCGAGCATTTCAGCGAGCGATTGTAAAATGACGCGGCGACGTTCGCCTGGTTCTGGTTTTGGCATGGTGTTCTCCCGTTGGTATCTCTAATTTTTAGCGCCGAGCGCCCAGTATTGAGCCTAATACGCCGCGAATAATACGACGACCTGCCTCCCTTGCCATCGCGCGGGCTGCCGATTTAACCGCCGCTTCAACCACGCCCTCGCGGTTGGATTTAGTGGTGCTGCCGCCAATTCTGGGCAAACCGAGTTTTGAAAAAATACTACCGCCTTCATTGTCTGTAGTGGGTGAGCTGTCGGCATCGCCTCGACGGCTCTTTAATTTTTCAAATGCAGATTCACGATCCACGAATTTTTCATACGTGCCTGCAACGAGTGATGTTTCGAGTAGCGTTTTACGCTCAGCAGGCGTAATGGGACCAATTTGTGATTCCGGTGGGCACACATAGGCGCGTTCGACTATTGTCGGGCGACCTTTTTCATCGAGCAATGAAATTAATGCCTCGCCAACGCCAAGCTCAGTGATGACCGCTTCAACATCAAGCGCGGCATTTTCGCGGAAGGTTTGCGCTGCCGCCTTTACTGCTTTTTGATCGCGCGGCGTGTAGGCGCGTAGTGCGTGCTGAACACGATTGCCGAGTTGTCCCAACACAGTGTCGGGAATGTCGAGCGGGTTTTGCGTCACAAAATAAATGCCAACCCCTTTTGAGCGAACCAGACGAACTACTTGCTCAATTTTTTCAAGTAATTCTTTTGGCGCTTCGTTAAACAGCAAATGCGCTTCGTCAAAAAAGAAAATGAGTTTCGGTTTATCGCGGTCGCCGACTTCAGGTAGATTTTCGAATAATTCCGACAACATCCAAAGTAAAAATGTTGCATAGAGGCGCGGGCTCGAGAGTAGTCTATCGGCTGCCAAAATGTTTATGACGCCTTTGCCATTATCGGTTTGCATTAGGTCGTCAAGCGATAACGCAGGCTCACCAAAGAATTTGTCGCCACCTTGCTGCTCTAAATTGAGTAAGCCGCGCTGTATCGCGCCAACCGACGCAGGGGAAATATTGCCGTAGTCGGTCGTAAATTGGCTCGCGTTTTCGCCTACATAGGCAAGTGTGGCACGCAGGTCTTTTAAGTCGAGCAGCAATAAACCGTTGTCATCGGCAATTTTGAATACGATCGCGAGCACGCCTTCTTGGGTATCATTTAAATTAAAGATGCGTGATAACAATACCGGTCCCATTTCAGAGACAGTCGCTCGCACCGGGTGACCCTGCTCGCCAAACACATCCCAGATAGTGGTGGGGCAACCTGATGGCGTAAAATTAAGCCTTAGCAGCGCACGGCGTTCATCAATTTTTGGGTGGGGCTTACCGGGCTGCGAAATACCGGTTAAGTCACCCTTTACGTCCGCCATAAAGACCGGTACGCCGATATTTGAAAATTGCTCTGCCAAGACCTGTAGCGTCACTGTTTTGCCCGTGCCAGTGGCCCCAGCAATTAAGCCGTGTCGATTCGCCATGCTTGGCAATAGCGTTAAGTCTGATTGGGCTTTATTAGTCGTTTTAGCGATAAGTAATGGCGCTGGCATAGCGTGCTTTCGGTGAATTTGTTGCACAAACAGTCATGACACAAGTGGGGTGCAGTGTAAGTGAATGTTAACATTGCATCTTTGATTTTGCGGCGGCAATTAATGTTGTCGTATAAAAATAAGCTGAAAGGAATCAAACGTGGCAGGACACTCAAAATGGGCCAACATTCAGCATCGTAAAGGCCGCCAAGATGTGAAGCGCGGCAAAATTTTTACGCGTCTGATTAAAGAAATCACGGTGGCTTCGCGCCTAAGTGGCAGCGATGCGGATACCAATCCGCGGCTTCGTTTGGCGATGGATAAAGCCTTTGACAACAACATGCCAAAAGATACCGTTGAGCGTGCGGTAAAGCGTGGCTCAGGGGATCTCGATGGGGTTAATTACGAAGAGATTCGCTATGAGGGCTATGGCATCTGCGGCGCGGCGATTATTGTGGATTGCATGACCGATAACCGGGTTAGAACGGTGGCCGAAGTGCGCTTTGCGTTTTCAAAGTTTGGCGGCAACATGGGCGCTGAAGGTGCGGTGGCGTTTTTGTTTAAGCATTGCGGCACGATGTTATTCGCCCCGGGTACGAATGAAGAAAAATTGATTGAGTCTGCGTTGGATGCGGGGGCGGATGATGTCGTGAGTCATGCCGATGGCGCGTTTGAAGTGATTACCGCACCGTATGAATTTACAAAGGTCAAAGCCGCACTCGAAAAAGCAGGCTTTAAAGCTGAATATGGCGACGTCACCATGAAAGCCACCAATGAGGTTGAATTGACCGGGGAGGACGCTATGAAAATGCAAAAGCTACTTGATGCCATTGAGGCGCTTGATGATGTGCAAGAAGTATATTCATCCGCCGTGATGGACGAGGGTTAATCATGTCCGTACTCATTGTTACCACGCCGACCCTTGAAGGCAAACGTATCACTCGCTATCTTGGTATGGTCACCGGCGAGGCGAGTGCAGAAGTCGTACTCGTTTCAGACAAACCTGTCACGGGCTTCGCTGACACTTATCACAAAGCCATTCCTGGCGTGCGTGATAACGCCTTGCGCGGCGCAATGCAAGGTGCGGAACATGTAGGTGCTAACGCCATTGTTGGCACCACGGTCAATTACATCATCCACGGTAGCGGTAAAGGCATGGTGCTGGTGTCAGTTACAGGTACAGCTGTGATCATAGAGGATGCCGTTTAATGTCTGGTGAGCGTGCCGCCGTTACGTCACTAGACAGGCAGTTTGAAATCGCGGCGGCGCGCAAGGCGCACGCTATCCCCACGCAATTTGAAACGGATCGTTTGCTTATCCGCCAAGGAACTGCGAATGATTTTGATGCCACGCTGTTGGTCGCAAGAGCCTCCGCTGACGCGCTCAAACGATGGATGCCGTGGGCGCATCCTGCACCGATTGCGGAAAGTATGGAAAAGTATTTTTCAACGGTAGAGGCGAAATGGGCGTCCCGCGAGATGCTTGATTTTCAGTGGATCGAAAAATCCAGCGGTCAGCTCATCGGCAAGGGCGGGTTTCATCATATCGACTGGGCGATTCCCAAATTTGAGGTAGGTTATTGGCTAGCAACGGCGGCCACCGGTCAAGGCTATTGCACCGAGGCGGTGAATGGCTTAGTTAATTTTGTTAAAACTAGCGTGTTTCCCAGCACGCCAATACGCAAGTCAATCCGCTTGGAAATACGTGCGCAGCCAAGTAATCACGCCAGCCGGGCAGTTGCGGAGCGGGCAGGCTTCACACTTGAGGGCATCAATCGCCACGCGCTATTAGGCGCTGATAGCTCGCTTTGCGACGCCTGCATGTATGCGTTGATTGCCGAGTGAGAATACTTGGCATTGATCCTGGCCTACGCATCACCGGCTACGGCGTGATTGAAAAACTACCCTCTGGCTTGGCCTATGTGGCAAGCGGCTGCATCAAATCGCCGGATGGTGAATTGCCGGCTCGGCTCAAAAATATTCTATTAGGCGTGCAAGAGGTAATTCGACTATATGCGCCAAACGAAGTGGCCATTGAGAAAGTATTTGTCAATGTGAATCCTCAATCCACCTTGCTACTCGGGCAGGCGCGCGGTGCGGCCATTTGTGCGGCGGTATTGCACGAATTAGGCGTTTCAGAATACACCGCGTTACAAGTTAAGCAAGCCGTAGTAGGCAATGGCCACGCGGACAAATTGCAGGTGCAAGAAATGGTCAAGCGGCTATTGAAACTCGCGGGCAGCCCGAGCGCAGATGCTGCCGACGCGCTAGCCTGTGCCATCTGCCACGCGCACGGCGGCTTGGTGGGGGCGATGAGTACGCGCGGCTATCGGGTAAAGGGTGGCAGGCTCGTGAAATGAGGACGCCAGCTTGCTAGCCACAGTATTGTTTTGTTTTTAACCAAACCAAATAAGTTGGTCACAACTGTAGAAAGACGAAAATGATCGGACGCATTGCTGGAACGTTGCTGGAAAAAAATCCGCCGCAATTATTGGTCGATGCTAGTGGAGTTGGCTATGAAGTCTCTGTGCCGATGTCCACGTTTTTTAATTTGCCGCGGATAGGCGACACGGTTGCATTGCTCACGCATATGGTGGTGCGCGAGGATGCGCAGTTGTTGTATGGTTTTGCCACCGAGAGCGAACGTGCCGCGTTTCGTACCCTGATTAAGGTGAGTGGTGTTGGGCCTAAAGTCGCCCTCGCGGTGTTGTCGGGCTTGAGCGTGAACGATTTAGCCGCCGCTGTGACGCTGCAAGAAACTGGGCGGCTCACCAATATTCCGGGTATCGGCAAGAAAACAGCCGAGCGCTTGCTATTGGAATTGAAAGATAAATTCAAGGTTGATCCACGGCTTTCGATGGGTGCAGGCGCGCAGGCGGTCACACCAAGTGCGAATGAAGATGTCTTGAATGCATTACTCGGCTTGGGTTATAGCGATAAAGAGGCGCTGCTGGCGGTCAAGAAGTTGCCCGTCGATGCGAGCGTATCGGATGGTATTCGTTTAGCGTTGAAGTTGTTGTCTAAAGGCTAGTTAAAAAACGTAAAACCCTAACGTTGACGGGCAGTTTGGGGTACTTATGGTTCAAACCACCCGTCAATAAACGACTTTATATATTTAACTATGTCATCAACGAACCAAGGTTTTTATTCCAAATTAACGCTGCCGCCGCGCTTATTTCGCGTCATCCTGAATTGTTGGCCGCCATTTTGGGGAATGCGTATTCACATCATGCATATTGCGAATGACTGGACAAAAATTCGCATGCGGATGAAGTTAAGTTTTTACAATAAAAATTATGTCGGTTCGCATTTTGGTGGGGCGCTATTTGCCATGACCGATCCGTTCTATATGTTGATGCTGCTAAATTTGTTGGGGCGAGATTATGTGGTGTGGGATAAAGCGGCTAAGATTGATTTTGTGAGCCCCGGACGCACAACCGTCACGGCGGATTTTCACGTGACCGATGCAATGCTGGTGGAGATTAAGGCAAATACCGCAAATGGCGAAAAGTACGAGCCGACTTGTCGCATTGATGTGTTAGATACGGCAGGAAAAGTGGTGGCACGCATTGATAAGACGCTCTATATCCGCCGAAAACAACGAGTGGTCAGCTAAAATGGCAGTATGCTAGAACCTGATCGACTCATCTCGCCTGAAAAAACGTCCACCGTCGAGGAAGTGCAAGAGCGTGCGCTGCGTCCTAAATTACTCGGCGAATATGTTGGGCAAGAAAAAATTCGCGAGCAGCTATCCATTTTTATTGATGCCGCCAAGGCGCGTAACGAGCCGCTTGATCACACCTTGTTGTTCGGCCCGCCGGGATTGGGTAAAACCACGCTTGCCCACATCATTGCACGCGAAATGGGCGTCAATTTGCGCCAGACGTCAGGCCCGGTTCTCGAACGGGCGGGCGATTTAGCCGCGATGCTAACTAATCTTGAGCCCAATGATGTGCTCTTCATTGACGAGATTCACCGCTTAAATCCGGTGGTGGAGGAGATTTTGTATCCGGCGTTAGAGGACTATCAAATCGACATCATGATAGGCGAAGGCCCATCAGCACGCTCGGTTAAGCTCGATCTGCCGCCATTTACGTTAGTCGGTGCCACTACCCGTGCAGGGATGTTGACTAACCCGCTGCGTGATCGCTTCGGCATCGTTTCGCGACTTGAATTTTATTCGTCTGCGGAGTTGAAGCTTATCGTCACCCGCTCTGCTAAATTGCTTAACGTTGGTATCGATGAAACCGGTGCGATGGAAATCGCTATGCGCTCGCGCGGCACGCCGCGTATTTCTAATCGCTTGCTGCGTCGGGTGCGTGATTATGCGGAAGTCAAATTTGACGGCAACGTGAGCAAAGAGGTTGCTGACTTAGCGCTTAAGATGCTCGACGTTGATGTGGTCGGGCTCGATATGATGGATCGCAAATTGTTATCCGTCATTATTGAAAAATTCGCTGGCGGCCCGGTGGGGGTTGAAAACCTTGCTGCCGCAATAGGTGAAGAGCGCGATACGATTGAAGATGTGCTCGAGCCTTATTTGATTCAGCAAGGCTATTTACAGCGCACGCCACGTGGCCGTATGGCAACACTGCTCTGCTACCAGCATTTTGGACTCGTCATGCCGAATAACAACAATGTACCCGGATTGTTTTAAGGGAAAGGCCGAATACGCGTGGCAAAAATTTCACTTAAAAATGCACAGCAAACCCAATTATTTACGTATTCATTTCCACTGCGTATCTACTACGAAGATACGGACTCAGGTGGCGTGGTTTATCACGGCCAATATGTAAGATTTTTAGAGCGTGCCCGCACTGAGTGGCTCAGGTTTTTAGGCTTTAACAATACCGAGCTTGAGCGAAAATATAAAATGCTCTGGGTTGTGACTGAAATGTCGATGAATTTTTTGAAGGCCGCGCGACTTGACGACAACCTAGATGTGACCGTTGCCGTTGAAACCATGGGGCGGGTGCGCTGCACGTTTCAGCAAGAGGTAAAGCGTGGCGATGAGGTGTTGTTGAAAGCGCGGGTAACGGTGGCGTCTGTGTCAGCCACCAGTTTCAAACCGATTGAATTTCCGGCGGATGTAAAACGCAAAATGGAAGCGACTTGTTTATGAATCCGATTGCAGTAAATCATGATATGGCGATATGGGCGCTAGTGTTGCAAGCCTCCATCATCGTAAAAATGGTGATGGTGATTTTGGCATTGGTGTCGCTAATGTCTTGGTGGTACATCTTCGTCAAAATGTTTACCCTACGTCGCGCTAAAAAACAGGCCGAAGAGTTTGAGCGTGAATTTTGGGGTGGCTCAGATTTAGTCGGTTTGTATCAACGCGCGGCCTCGGGCAAGTATGAAACGCAAGGCATGGAGCGGATATTTGAGGCAGGCTTTAAGGAATTTTTGAAGCTCAAAACGAAATCAGGCGCAGACATTGGCGCGTTAATGGAAGGCTCACGCCGCGCGATGAAAGCGGCATACCAGCGCGAGCTCGATTTTTTAGAACGACACTTATCGTTTTTAGCGACCGTCGGCTCGGTTAGCCCGTACATTGGATTATTCGGCACCGTATGGGGCATCATGAATGCGTTTCGTGGGTTATCCAATGTTGCTCAGGCCACGCTGGCGCAAGTGGCTCCCGGTATTGCGGAAGCGTTAATTGCCACCGCGATTGGTCTATTCGCGGCGATTCCCGCAGTGATTGCCTACAATCGTTATGCCGCCGAGATTGATCGCCTGGCGAATAGATATGAAAGCTTCATCGAAGAATTTTCGAATATCTTGCAACGTCAGGCGTCTCACTAATGAGCGCTATGCGTGCAACCAGACGCCCACGTCGTGCCATGGCCGAGATTAACGTTGTGCCGTATATCGATGTGATGCTAGTGCTGCTGATTATTTTCATGGTGTCGGCGCCGCTGATCACGCCGGGGCAAATTGATTTGCCGAGTGTTGGTCAATCACTAAACCCTGCGGTCGCGCCGCTCGAGGTGCGGCTTGCAAAAGATAACAACATTACAATTGTTGATCGTCAACAGGGCGGCATTGAGCAGCTAGTTACAAAGTCTCAACTCATCGCGGCGGTGAAGGCCATTCAGACGAAACACCCTGAGCAGGCGGTGGTTATTTCTGCTGATAAAAAATTGCCGTATGAGAGCGTGATTGACGTGCTCGATCTGTTGCAAAAGGGCCAGATTAAGCGCGTTGGATTATTGGTGTTACCAGCGAAATAAGTATGGCAACTACTTCCATGCCGAACGGGTTACCACCAAAACTTTCCGCGACAGCCAGACAAGTATTATCTCGTCGCCGTGAGCCCGGTAAAGTGCCTGCGGCGTTATTGGCGTTAGTCATTCATGGCGGGTTTTTTGCACTGATTATTATTGGTGTGTCGTGGCAGGTAAAGCCGCCAACTATATTAAATGCCGAGATTTGGCGGGATTTGCCAGCTATAAATGCCCCCGAAGCCGCGCCGATAGTGCCAGTTGAGCCGGCAGTGATACCAAAAGCTGAGCCCGACGTCGCGGCGAAAATTGAGCCGCCAGCACCAATTAAACCGCAACCCGCCCCGCCATCTAAAGTGGATATTGCGCTGAATGAAAAAAAAGCGCGTGCCGAAAAATTAAAAATCGAGCAGCAAAAACGCGATGAACAAAAACGTATCGATGAAAAGAAAAAAGCAGACGACGAAAATGTCCGAAGAGCCGAGACGCTAAAGCAGAAAGTCATTGACGATAAGTTACGCGCCGAGACAGAAGTAAGAGAGGCGGCTGTTAAAGGCGCGCGTGATAAAGCCATTCAAGATTACGTCGGCAAAGTAGCCGCCTTGATTCGCCAGCGCGCCAATATTCCAGAATCAGTAATGGGTAAGCCGATCGTCGAGGTGAAATTACGCTTGCTGGTTAATGGCGCGGTGCTGGATGCGCTAATCGTTAAAGGCTCTGGAAATCGCGCCTTTGACGATGCGGTTGAGCGCGCCATCAATGGCATCCGCCAGTGGCCGCTGCCAGAGGATGCATCAATTTTAGGTGGACGCCGTGAACTAATTTTAAGAATTGAGCACGAACGATGATGAAGATTAAAACTTGTTTACCAAACGCGTTGTTAAGTGGGTATTTTCGTGCGTCGTTAAGCGCGTTCATGAGCGCATCATTTGTACTCTTTCAGACGATAAATCTCGCGCACGCGCAACTTACCGTCGATGTCACCACTAGCGCGGGGCGGCAAATTCCCATCGCCATCGTGGAGTTTCGTGGTGAGGCGAATTCGCCGCAAAATTTAACGCCGATCATTACCAACAATCTTGCGCGATCTGGCTTATTTCGTATGGTTCCTGCTATCGTCAATCCGCTACCCGCGTCGCCATCTGATGTTATTTTTGCCGACTGGTCAAGCCGGATGACAGAAGCGTTACTGATCGGTGACATCACCAAATTGCCTGATGGCAGGTTCGAAATTAGTTACCGTTTATTTGATGTCGCCAAACAAACACAATTAGCGTCCGGTCAAATTGTGGCGGGCGTCACACAATTTCGCGCTACCGCGCATCGTATTTCGGATGAAATTTATGAAAAGCTCACCGGCGAGCGCGGTGTATTTGCAACCAAGGTGGCCTATGTACTAAAGCGGGGTCAACGCTTTGAGTTGCAAGTGGCAGATGCCGATGGATTTAATCCTCAGACGGTATTAGCCTCGCAAGAGCCAATCGGCTCACCGAAGTTTTCACCCGACGGCACTAAGCTGGCTTATGTAACCTTTGAATCACGTAAATCGAATGTGGTGGTACAAGATTTAGTGATGGGCAGCCGCAAGGTAGTGGCGAATTTTCGTGGCGATAATTACGCGCCATCATGGTCGCCTGATGGCCGTGAATTGACGATCGCGCTCTCCCGCGATGCCGTCTCGCAAATTTATATTATTTCAGCCGATGGCGGCGAACCACGGCGTATTACGGCGAGTAGCTCAATTGACAGCGGCGCCGCATTTACCCCTGACGGGAAGACCATTATTTTTTTCTCTGATCGATCTGGCGGGCCGCAACTTTATTCGGTGCCTGTTGTAGGCGGTAATGTGAAGCGTCTTACCTTTGAGGGCAGCTACAACACCAGTCCGCGCATCAGTCCAGACGGTAAATTGGTTGCCTTTGTTAGCCGCGAGGCGGGTAAACTTCGCATCGCTACACTTGAGTTGGCAACCGGCATCATCAACGTGTTAACAGACGGCCCACGCGACGACAGCCCAAGCTTCTCGCCCAATGGACGCACCATATTGTTTGAGTCTAAAGCGGGCGGACGCGGTAGTTTAGGCGCCGTCTCAGTCGACGGCCGTATCAAACAAAAACTCACCTCGCAAAATGGCGACGTGCGTGAGCCAGCGTGGGGGCCATATGTACGGTTGACCGCTAATTAAAGTCATTTGGTGTATTGTTCGCGTTGTAATTCTTAACTTGATGTTAGTTTTCTTTTTTAGGAGTTTGTGATGAATAAAAAAATATTATTGCTTGCCGCAACTGTAATCAGTGGAATACTTGCAGGTTGCGCTAGCAAGGAAGCAGCAAAAGAAGCGCCCGTTGAAAGTCGGTCAACCACAACTACCAGCACCACCACACCGAGCGCTACCGGTGGCAGCACCACGCCAATTACGCCAGCCACAAATGTCGCCGTCAACCCTCTCAAAGACCCAAACAATATTTTATCCAAGCGCATTATTTATTTTGAGTATGATCAAGATAGCGTGAATGGCGAATACCAAACTATTGTGCAAGCGCACGCAAAATATTTGAGCGAGAACCGTGGACGCAAAATTCGTCTCGAAGGTCATGCGGATGAGCGTGGCTCGCGTGAGTACAATATGGCGTTAGGCCAGCGTCGTGGAGACGCAATACGTAAAGCCAGTAACTTGCTTGGTGTGGCAAACGACCGCATGGAAACCGTGAGTTTTGGCGAAGATAAACCACGCGCCACTGGTAGCGATGAAGCCGCATGGTCGCAAAATCGCCGTGTTGAAATTGTCTATGACGGTGAATAGGTGCGGCAATGAGTTAGCCAATTAGTTCCTATTACTTAGCCGTATTTCACTAACGGTGGAGGGCTAGCATTTGCCGGAAATCTATTCGCATGTCGCCCGCCGTTCATTTATCAAACACATACCGCCCCACAGCCATGTTCACTCTTCGTCGTCCACTTGTCGCCTTATTGTGCAGCCTACCGTTTATGGTCAATGCGGGGCTATTTGACGACGACGAAGCGCGTAAGCAGATAAAGCAACTCGCTGAAAAAGTTGAGACCCAAAACAAAGACAACGATGCAAAATTTGTAAAACTCGATGAGTCGATAAAAAATTTGGGCATTATTCAATTGCTTAATCAGATTGAGATGCTCAACAACGAAATTGCAAAATTACGCGGTCAAGTTGAAGTGCTCGCGAATCAAAATGAGCTTTTGCAAAAGCGGCAAAAGGATTTTTATTTAGATATTGATACGCGGCTACGGGGACTTGAGGGCAATACCAATCCCCAAGCAGAAAAAGCACTTCCAGGCATAAGTGCCCCAAATAGCCCGCCAAATGGCGGCTTTGCTGTTACGCTGGTTTCACCGACGCTCACGCCCACAACGACGCTTTCCCCTTCATTAACTCCAAACACAACCGCGCCAATTGGCGAGGCGGCGCAGCGCGAACTACGCGAGCGCGAAAACCGTGCCTATGACTTAGGCTCGGCCGCATTTAGACGCGGTGACTTTGTTGCCGCCATGCGCGCGTTTCAAACCTTTATGACTGACTTTCCTCAAAGCCAGCTGGTGCCGAACGCCCTCTACTGGGTAGGACTATCGCAGTTTAATTCGAAAGATTATCGAGAGGCGCGTGCCACGCAAGACGCACTCATTAAAAAATATCCAGACGCCGGCAAGCTCATTGCTGATGCAATGATCGTCATCGGTAGCGTGCAGGCAGAGTTAGGCGACAACGGCTCCGCGCGCAACACCTATGAGGACATCATCGCCAAATATCCAACCTCTGATGCCGCCGCCAAAGCCCGCACCCGATTAGCAGGCATTCGACGTTAGCAAACCGAACAAAGCCGCGCGAATTCAATTCCGCTGAGCATGACTCAACGACATGACAACAAACATGATTCCTGCCGCCCACGTAAGCGACGCCGAAATAATTAATTCGTCCGCTAAACCAACTAGCGCACGTACCATCGCTTTCGCTAGGCCCAGTGAATTCACCCGCACCCGTGAAAACGAAATTCGCATTAACGAGATATTTTTTTCACTGCAAGGCGAATCCTCCCGGGTCGGCTTGCCGACGGTATTTGTACGCCTAACCGGCTGCCCACTGCGCTGCGGCTATTGCGATACCGCCTATGCATTTCACGAAGGTAAAACGCGCTCAATTGACGATGTGCTAGTTGAAATCGCTGACCACGGCGCCAACATGGTTTGTGTGACGGGTGGCGAGCCACTTGCGCAAAAAAGTTGTTTGCGGCTTCTATCGCGGCTCTGTGATGCGGGCTACTCCGTGTCGCTCGAAACCAGCGGCGCTATCGATGTGTCGCCAGTTGACGCGCGCGTATCGCGCATCGTCGATATCAAAACGCCGGGCTCAAATGAAGTGAGCAAAAATCGTTGGGAAAATTTGCAAGTATTAAATGTTCGGGATGAACTTAAATTTGTCATCACCTCAGAAGCTGACTACAGTTGGGCGCGCGCGCTGTTGCTGGAGAAAAAACTAAATCAAATTTGCCCAATATTGTTTTCGCCATCCTATGGCGTTGTCAGTGCTGAGACACTCGCCGCTTGGGTGCTGCGCGATAAGCTGGCGGTGCGAATGCAGTTGCAGCTACATAAAATTATCTGGGGAGAAAAGCGTGGTGTTTGATGATCAAAAAAAGCGCACCGTCGTCTTACTTTCAGGCGGGCTTGATTCCGCAACAGTACTTGCCATCGCGCGTGAACAGGGCTACGAATCGTACGCACTCTCATTTGATTACGGGCAACGCCATAAGGTTGAGCTTAACGCCGCTAGACGGGTAGCGACCGCATTCGGTGTGGTTCAGCATCGCATCTTAAATTTTGATTTAACCCAGTGGGGCGGCTCGGCCTTAACCGACACCTCAATCGCCGTACCCACCACGGTAACGAGTGGCATCCCTGTCACCTATGTGCCCGCACGTAACACCATCTTTTTGTCGCTCGCCCTCGCTTGGGCTGAGACCTTGAATGCGCCTAATATTTTCGCTGGCATGAATGCGGTGGACTATTCAGGTTATCCCGATTGTAGGCCTGAGTACGTTGCGGCGTTTCAAACCATGGCAAGGCTTGCTACCCGCGCAGGTGTTGAGGCGCATGAGGATGCTCGTGGTCGTGAAGCACTCACTATTCACACCCCAATTATTCATTTGACCAAAGCCGATATTGTCAAAGAAGGCATGCGATTAGGCGTTGATTACGCGATGACGGTGTCGTGTTATCAAGCTGATAGCGACGGTAGAGCCTGCGGCGTGTGTGACTCATGTCGGCTTCGTCGTGAGGGCTTTATGACGGCGGGGGTGAAGGATCCAACGCGGTATGCGTAAACTATGAAAGGTCATGCTGCATTAACTTGATGACCTATTCTGCTGGCGAGAAAAATGAAAAAAGTCACTGCTACCGTGACTGAGGACGCGCTTGCGTGGTGCAAATTTATTGTCTATTACCGACGTACGACTTGGAAAAGATTGTTCACAACATTTTCGGAATCACAAGTTTATCGGCGGCAATGGGTGGCCATCGGCATTAGTCTGCGATTAAGTCAATAAGTCGCTATTCATTCACTCGGTGGTTAAATAAGTAAATCACTCTTCCTTACCCACATTTGCAACAGCGTAAAATCACGCGATGGAAAATACACAAAATCTTGCCGCTACCATAGCTTGGCTCTCGTTTGGCGTTGCGTTTATCTTAGGCGCAATATCAGCGCGGACGCAGTTTTGTACGCTTGGCGCGGTATCTGACATTGTGAATATGAATGACTGGTCGCGGATGCGGATGTGGGTGCTCGCCATGGCAGTCGCGATCATCGGCGCACAAGCACTCTATGCGTTCGACATAATCGATTTATCAAAATCATTTTATGTTAGGCCAAATGTGACGTGGATGTCCTACATTGCTGGCGGGCTCATGTTTGGTATCGGCATGACGTTGGCCTCAGGCTGTGGCAGCCGCACCTTGGTTCGCATTGGCGGCGGTAATGTGAAATCGCTGGTGGTGTTTGTATTTTTGGGCGTGTCGGCCTATATGATGATGAAAGGTTTATTCGCGGTGTGGCGGCTGGCCTCAATTGATAGAGTGGTGGTTGATCTTGCTGCATCGGGGGTGGCGACACAGGAATTCGGTGCGATATTTGCCAACATGTTGGGCGTAAGTAAAAAACTAGCGCAGATCGGGGTTGCTGGTGTTGTCGCCGGCGCGATGTTAATTTGGGTGCTGATGGCGTCAGATTTTCGCAAGTCTGTTGATGGCTGGATCGGGGGATTGGGCTATGGCGTGGCGGTACTTGTAGGCTGGTGGATTACGGCCAAAATCGGCTACGCCGAAAACCCTGAAACGCTGGAGATGGTTTTCTTTGCGACCAACAGCCGTGCTGCGGAGTCGCTCACTTTTGTGGCGCCCATCGGCTATACGCTGGAGCTGCTCATGCTATGGAGTGATAAATCGCTCATCGTCACCTTCGGTATTGCCTCCACGCTGGGCATGATTGCGGGTGCATTTGTGTATAGCTTGGTATTCAAACGTTTTCGCTGGGAAGGCTTTGCCAATGTCGCCGATACGCGCAATCATTTAATCGGTGCCGTCCTGATGGGTGCAGGCGGGGTGATGGCAATGGGCTGCACCATCGGTCAAGGCGTGACGGGGCTGTCAACACTCGCGGTAGGTTCATTTTTGGCCGTCGCTGCGATGATTGTGGGCTCAGTAGCAACGTTGAAATATCAGTACTGGCAAATGTTGCGGGAGTAAGTGATTGGCTATTGGCTATTTGCCCTAGACGGTTCCGGACGAATTAACTCCTGATTTCCACCAGATACCCGTATTGCCCATTGATGCCCACGGTTCAAGTGGGGGCAGCGCCGTACTAGCTTGTAATAGCTCAATTGAACCGAGATTTTCCTTTAAGCCTCCCTTCGCAACTATTTGAGTGCTTACGGACTATTTTTGGCGTCGTTCCTGTTTCGTCCTTTTGAATGGCTCGCTATTTATTCGTCAGTCAACAGAAAATACGCGCAAAAATCGCCTCGTTATTATCTCAAACCCTAATGGAAAATCTCGGTTGAAATATTGTCTGGAGACCGCACAAAGGCCATACGGCCATCGCGCGGTGGATGGTTGATCGTGACACCGCTATCAATTAGCGTTTGGCAGAATGCATAAATATCCTCCACCGCAACGGCAATGTGACCGAAATTACGCGCTTGGCCTAAGTCCCGATGATCCCACTTGTGGGTTAATTCGATGGCTGAAGGCTCGTCACTAGCGGCTGCCACAAACGATAACGTGTAACGCCCACTTGTATTATCCGAACGACAAATTAGCCTTACGCCAAGCTTAGTACAATAAAAATCTAGTGAAGCGTCATGTTCGCTGGCCCTCACAATGGTGTGGCGCTATTTCATCGTATTTATTTTGTACTCTTTTGAGGGCGGCGGCGGCGGTGCGCTCATTGGTTGCTCGGTCACAGAAATCGTCATTTGAAAATTTTTCTAAGATATGTGTGTAAACCAAGAACGCACCGTGTCATCTCGTCAACCTTGACGAAATCAACTTACTGCTCAAACCGCGCACCAAACGCCTCCGCATATTGCGTTTCACCATATTCAAAATGTGCGTCGGGCGATTCGCCTAGGTAAGTGGTCTCGATGGTGACCTTTACGTAGCGGTCCAATTTTTGCCAAATGGTATAGGTGAGCTTGCGGGCAATATTGCCCGGGTGTTCACCCGTGTTAATTTCATTGTCCGCAATTAGAGTGACCGCGAGAGCATCACGATTGTCTGCGTAGCTGATACTTGCACGCTCGACTTCTTCGGGCTTAGTCCACACCTCGGTAAAAGCAGCAATCACCGCCGGTAGCTCGCGTGGCAATAGCCGAGAGATCGACGCCTCAAGTCGATAGGTGTTGCCAGCACGGGCAAATTGAATACGAATGGGAGCAAGTGGATTTGTCATGGTTGCTAAATTACGCGTTCATTTATTTTTTTGCAATACTTGGCAAACAATTTTTTTTGATTTACAGTCGATAGACGCAGTGTCAACAATAATCCTAGAAACAGCAGTTGACTGCTTGAGATGCTTGAAAGTCGACGCCTAGTAAGGAGTTCATTAGTTCACATCGTTCACCAATATGGTGACTTATTTGGCTATCTCAGCCAAGGGTGCGATTGCACATTTTTCAAACTCTCTAGCCGTGTTGCTGTTTCTAGCAGGATAAACCTAGAAACAGCCTCAGTCGTCCGTGTTTGTCGAATGAGGCCTTGCCAGAGAGTCCGAAAAACTGACACTTATGTCCCCAACGGGGACACTATCCGTGTGAGACACACCCGTCCAAGTGCCGTTTCTAGGTTAATTCATTCATAGATTGCGTCAGGTAATTTTTAAAAAACAATCGTTGTAGTGGGAGCTTCAAAAATGAAGCGTTCGTTAATTTGTTTACTCAGTGCCGCTGTAATTCTATTGCCCTTGGCAACCATCAGCACCCAGTTGAAGCGAAAACATCAATCCAAGTGAAGAATGAGAAGAAGGGTGCTGACGCTAAAGCTAAAACCAACGCTAAGACGCAAGCGAGCAAAGCAAAATCAGCCGCTAAGAAAACGAAACAACAGAAATAGCTTGCGCAGACAATAAAAAAGGCAGCCGCGGCTGCCTTTTTTATTGTGCGAGATGACCAATATTTATCTATCGTCGATCTTCGCTTTTCCACGTAACTCTCCCACTAAACGGCTGATGGTTTCTTGCTGGGTACGCTGACGCAGGTTTTCTTTCACTTCTTCAAATGTTGGTTTTTTCATATCGCGTGAATCGTCAAGCCGAATAACGTGCCAGCCAAATTGGGTTTTAATCGCATTTGGCGTGGTCTGGCCTTTTTGTAGCGCACGCATAGCGTTGCCAAATTCTGGCACATAGCGGCCAGCAGGACCCCAATCAAGATCGCCACCGTTATCTTTAGAGCCAGTATCTTTTGATTTGTCTTTGGCTAATTTTTCAAACGACTCACCGCGACCTAATTGAGCGATGATGGTTTTAGCCTCATCTTCGGTATCAACCAAAATATGTCGCGCTTTAAACTCTTTGTCGCCCATCTGTACCAGCAGCGCGTCAAATTGCTTTTTCAAATCGTTGTCGGTAATCGGGTTCGCTTTGACGTAGTCATCGAAGAATGCGCGAATCAATACTGCTTGGCCGGCGATTTTCATTTGTGCGGCGATATTGGCATCACGATCAAGACCGCGTTTTGCTGCCGCTTGCGCTAGCACTTCACGATTAATCAATTCATCTTTAATCGCGGCGACCATTTCAGGTGTGGATGGCTGCTTGCTGGCTTCGCGCTCTTTATTCATCGCATCAAAATAGGCTTGCGGAATAATCACGCCATTGACGCTAACGCGACCATCTACTTTGGCACTTGCCGCCTTCGCAACAGGTTTTTCAGCTTTGGTTTGGGCGATTGCTAATGGTGCAGCGACGGCTAACGCCAAGGCTAAAACGAGGGTATTTTTAGTGAGTTGCATTGCTTCTTCCTTCCGGTAAGTAGTACAGATAAAGTCAAAAATAAAAACGACGACAAAAAATGATTCAACTGATGCTAACGAACTAGGACGCTCGCGCATCAATTTTTAGCGCATGAATTTTGGTTTTCATCAAATCATCTAGGGTTTCATAGATCATGCGATGCCTAGCAACCAACGGTTTATTCACGAATTCTGCCGACACAATGGTGAGTTCAAAATGCGTACCGTCAGCGTTGCCCGTGCGTTCTGCGTGGGATGCCGCCCCCGCGTGTCCGCTATGAGCGTCGCTGTCGTCAATCAGCGTAATCGAAGTGGGATTAAATTTTGCTAGTCTAGATAAAATTTGTTCGCGGATAGTCTGCATAAATTTTAAGCGGGAAACACTTTCTTAAACGGTTTGACGTCCACATTTGAAAAAATGTTCGCCAGTACATAGGGATCCGCGGCGGCCCAAGCGATAGCCGCCTCACGGGTAGCAAATTCTGCCACGATGAGTGAGCCGGTAAAGCCCGCGCTGCCGGGATTATCACTATCAATGGCAGGATGCGGCCCCGCCAAGATTAATCGACCGTCGGCTTGCAATGCTTCGAGTCGGGCGAGATGGGCAGCGCGATTTGCCATCCGACGCTCAAGAGCACCCGGCAATTCGCTACAAATGATGGCGTAAAGCATTATTTGGCGGCCTTTTTAACGTCAACTGTTTCATCATCGTCTGGTAGATATGGCATTAAGTAAAAAATTTGCGCGATGATAAAGACGAAAAATAACCCCATATCGCCAAACGTTGTGAATAACACCCACGTATCGGTGGACGTGAAGTAGGCGAACCAGTAGCTGAGGGCGGCGACAAATAGTAAAAACACGATCCACGAAATAGTTAGCTTTCGCCACACCGCGTCAGGGGCTTGAGTAATGTCGTTAAAAATAAAAGCGATTGGATTTTTCTTAAAAATAAACTGCGCGACGCCAATAGCCACCGCCATCGCGCTGAATAGAATGACAGGCTTCCATTTGATAAACATTTCGTTTTTAAAAATAATCGTCGCGCCGCCCGCCACCAAAATAATGCCCAAGCCCAGCCACATCATCGGCTCAACCTTTTTACCCGACAACTTTAAATAGGCTACCTGTGCGACGGAAGCGACAATGGCGACTGCTGTTGCCACATAAATGTCGTACATCTTGTAAGCAGCAAAAAACAGAATAACGGGGAAAAAATCAAAAAGAAACTTCATTTGGACTGATTGTTTGCAAGGCTTAGTAAAGACGTTCAAAGAAAAATGTGGCTTAAAAACAGCAACTTGAGATTATCGCACGAGTCACTGCCTTAATGCACCAGCGCAAAACGGCGCTGTTCCGACTCGATTAATGAGCATATTTCTGCCGGAAAGCCCGGCTGACGCGCGAGTGTCAACGCTTCGGCATAAAAACCCGCGCATTCATCTGGTAGCGATAAATTCAACTGGTTAAACGCGTAACGCATCATCGCAGCATCAGCCGTACGGATCGCGACAATGGCTAAATTGATATTGAGAATTCGCCACGGCCGTTCCGGGTTCGAGCGCTCCAGATCATTTTTAAGTTGTGGTGCCAGATGCAGCACAAAGCCTTGCATTAGCGCAAAGGTGGCAGCTGTTTCTTGGGTACTGGTGGCGTTGTTCGCGTGACGCGCGAGCGCATTTACGATAGGCGCTGGCGACTCAATTGTTACCGCATGGCGCATTGACCAAAGTCCGATACCGATAACAACGGCATCCAGCGCCGGCAATTCATCAGCTAGATTTAGGCGAGCTAATTGACTTTGTATGTCGGCCGCGGCACGTATCGCTTCATCAGCAGCCACACCCACATCATCTATCGGCAGCGCGCCATCATCGCCGTAGATGCCATCAATGAGCAAAATGGAGTCTAAAAATTCAGCAAGATCGTTGGCGGATTCAACAATATCTTGCGGCCCATGCCGTGCGACAATTTTTTCAAGCAGCGGGGCAAATTGGCGGGCGAGCGTAGGAGAACTAAGCGCTGCCTGACCAAAAGGTGCGCCTAATATAGTCGCGTCTTTGAGCGCTAAATGGATTGGTTTGATTTCGGTCATAAAATACTGGTTATTCTAAAGAGTGTTGTTATCGTAACTGCTGCGCGTGCGTTGATTGGTGTTGTGATGTGCTGCACAGAGAATAGTTCTTTTTATAAATTTGATTGATGACTCACGATGCGCACCGCTAATACCCTCAACTTTGACCTACATAACCACACTAATGCGTCGGATGGCACATTATCGGCTCAAGCCTTGGTCGCCCTTGCCTATAAGAATGGCTGTGATGCGCTGGCGTTAACAGATCACGATACGGTCATGAATGTGGCGTCAGCACAAGTGGCGGCGTCTGATTGCGGGCTCAAGTTTATCGCAGGTGTAGAGATTTCCGTTTCGTGGGTGGCGCATGGCGACATTGACAGCGCGTCGAAGACCATACACGTAGTCGGGTTAAATATTGATCCGACAAATAAAATGTTGCTGGATGGGTTAGCTAGTGTACGAGGTGGGCGAATCGCTAGAGGGCGAGAAATGTCGCGGTTATTGGTAGAGGCTGGTGTGCCCGATATATTTGAGGAAGCGTTTCTGCTGGCCGAAAATAAAGATATGTTGAGTCGTACCCACTTTGCGCGCGCTTTGGTGGCACGCGGTGTGGTGAAAGATATCAGTGCCGCATTCAAACGCTATCTGTCAGAGGGCAATCCCGGCTACATCGCGCATCAATGGTCGAGTCTGCCGGACGCCATGCGTTGGATAATGGCGGCGGGCGGGGTGGCTGTCATCGCCCACCCTGGGCGTTATCGGCTTGACAGCGTCGGCCTAAAGACGTTATTCAGCGAGTTCAAAGCGCTGGGGGGTCAATCTATCGAAGTCGTTACTGGTAGCCATTCTCCAGATGAATATGCTCCATTTGCTTCGCGCTGTAAGGAGTTTGGTTTTTACGCATCACGTGGTGCGGATTTTCACGGCTACGCCGATACACCAGTCGAGCCTGGCCAATTGCCTAGTCTGGCCGATGTAGATAGTGATTTAAAGCCTGTTTGGTCGCTGTTTCATTAGATTTGCTGCAGGTATTGGCTTATGTTGACCCGTGTTTATAAGTAGCTATCTGTGGTGTTCAATCAAAGTTAAATGAGTCAATTTTTTACCCTCCATCCCACTCACCCGGAGCCGCGCTTAATCAAGCGTGCGGTTGCTATCGTGCGTGCGGGCGGCCTGATTGCCTACCCGACAGACTCTTGCTATGCACTTGGCTGCCATATTGGGGATAAGGCCGCCATGGAGCGGATGCGGCGGGTACGGGAAGTCGATGAGCGCCACCATTTCACCTTGATGTGTCGTGATTTATCTGAGATTGGCACATTCGCCAAGGTGGATAATGCGCAGTACCGATTACTTAAGGCTCATACCCCTGGGCCGTATACGTTTATTCTGAAAGCCACCCGTGAATTACCGCGTCGCCTGTCTCACCCGAAGCGCGCCACTATAGGCGTGCGCGTCCCGGAGCATGTGGTGGCGAGTGCACTATTAGCGGAGCTAAATGAGCCTATCTTATCAACCACGCTCATCTTGCCGAATCAGGATGACCCGCTCAATGATGCCGACGAAATTCGCGACGCACTCGAGCATCAGCTTGATGTCATCATTGATGGTGGCGCCTGCGGCATTGCGCCTACCACTGTGATTGATTTATCCGCAGATGCGCCCATCTTAGTCAGGCGCGGCAAAGGTGACATCGCGAGTTTTGGCTTTGACAACCAATAATTATTTCTAACGACCCGAAGTCAATATGGATGAAATCATCCGCAACATCACTATTTTTGCGATACCGCTCATTTTTGCCATCACCGTGCATGAAGCAGCGCATGCTTACGCGGCTAAATATTTTGGCGATAACACCGCCTATATGCTCGGTCGCGTTACGTTAAATCCCGTGAAGCACATTGACCCGATTTGGACGATTCTGATGCCAATCGTGATTTTGATTTTATCGGCATTCACGTTTACCTTTGGCGGTGCAAAACCCGTGCCCATCAACAGCTTGGCCTTGCGCAATCCTAAGCGCGACATGATTTGGGTGGCGGCGGCTGGGCCAGGCGCTAATTTGCTGATGCTGCTTGGCTGGTTTGGCATTGCGACATTTTTTGCAACATTTTCGCCGACGGCACCGGTCATTTTTATTGTATTGGTGGCAAAAGCGGGTATTTTTGTGAATGCTCTGTTAATGGTGTTTAATCTTTTTCCATTGTTGCCGCTAGACGGTGGGCGCATTTTGGAAGGCCTATTGCCGAATCGCATTGCGTACCAATTTTCACGATTAGAGCCGTACGGCATGTTTATTTTGGTGGCGTTAATACTGTCGGGGGCGATGACTTATTTCATGACACCAACAATGAGTGCGGTTTACAGAATACTTGGGTTAAAATAAGGCCAATAAATAAATAACGCGGTTACAAATTTCAGTTAACAAAGTAAAAGTTAGCAGCGAATCCGCCTCTCGGCGTTGATCTTATCGAGCTGAATAGCCCTATACGCCTTATACGTTCCATACGTCCCACACGCTCAAATGTTCCGACCGTTTTGAAAACGAGCACCTATTACTATCTTCGTTTGGCTAAAAACCACAGATAACGCTAATCCGTTCTACCTTGCGCTTTCGCCATTTAACATTTAATGGCGGCACTTTCTAATATGCACAACACTCAACCATCTGGGTCACTTCCCACCTATGTTTCCTGATCGCGTTCTCTCAGGCATGCGCCCCACGGGCCGCCTACACCTTGGACACTACCATGGTGCGCTCAAAAATTGGGCGAAATTACAAAATGAATTTCCCTGTTACTTTTTTGTTGCCGATTGGCATGCGCTTACGACGCATTACGAGACGCCTGACGTTATTGAGCAATATACCTACGACACCGTCATTGACTGGATCGCGGCCGGTATCGACCCCGCGCAAGCCACCATGTTTGTACAATCCCGCGTTCCGCAACATGCAGAATTGACGCTCCTACTGTCGTTTTTCACGCCGCTATCATGGCTTGAACGTGTGCCGACATACAAAGACCAAATCGAAAAACAAGGTCAGCACGGACGCGATCTCACCACCTACGGTTTTTTAGGCTACCCGCTGATGCAGGCGGCCGACATTTTGATTTATCGCGCCAACCAAGTGCCAGTGGGCGAAGACCAAGTGCCGCATATCGAAATGACGCGGGAAATCGCACGTCGTTTTAATCATTTATTTGGCCGCGAAAAAGGCTTTGAAGAGAAGGCCGAAGCCGCAATTAAAAAATTGGGCAGTAAAAAAGCCAAGTTCTATAACGAGCTTCGCAAACAGTTTCAGCAAGAGGGCGATGAAGGCTCACTGGTGGCGGCGCGCGAGCTTCTAAGTGACGTGCAAAATTTATCGATGGGCGACCGTGAACGTTTGTTTGGCTACCTTGAGGGGGGCGGTAAAGTCATCTTGCCTGAGCCAGATTCGCTTCTCACGCCGGTATCCAAAATGGTTGGGCTTGACGGTCAAAAAATGTCGAAGAGTTACGGCAACACAATTGACATTCGCGATGATGAAAAAACGGTGACGGAGAAGGTTCGCAAAATGCCAACTGACCCTGCGCGGGTCAGGCGCACCGATTCGGGCAGCCCTGAAAAATGCCCCGTGTGGCAGTTACACCAAGTTTATTCAACCGTTGACACAAAAAAATGGGTGGTTGAGGGTTGCACGACAGCGGGTATTGGTTGCCTAGATTGTAAGCAACCCGTAATTGACGCCATTGTGGTTGAGATTCGTCCGATGCGTGAACGTGCGGCACCATTTGAAGAGGACCCAACGCTAATTAAAAATATTTTGGCGGATGGCTGTGATAAAGCGCGTGATGCTGCCGAAGAAACGATGCGGGACGTGCGAGATGCGATGGGGCTAGATTACAAATGAGCGTCGAACTTGTTGTCGATAACGACAAGGCGCCAATTGAAATGAGTGCGCAGGCAACGCTCGGCATGGTTCTGCCATTCGCCAAAATTCGCGGCGAATTTATGACTGAAATGCCGACGGATTTATTTATTCCGCCCGATGCGTTGTCAGTGATTTTGGATCAATTCGAAGGCCCGCTCGATTTGTTGTTGTATTTAATTCGTCGCCATTCGCTCGATATTTTGGATATCCCAATGGCGGATTTAACGCGTCAGTATATGAGCTATGTAGAGGTGATGCGCGATGGTCAGCTTGAGTTAGCGGCGGAATATTTGCTAATGGCGGCACTCTTAATTGAGATTAAGTCGCGCATGTTGCTGCCGCGTCCGCCTCGTGAAGATGCGGCTGAAGCGGAAGACCCGCGTGCCGAGTTAGTTCGTCGGCTACTTGAATACGAACAAATGAAATCTGCTGGTCAGGCCATCGAAGCGCATCCGCGCGTGGGGCGTGATTTTTCGTTAGTTGATGTGATGGTCGAGCAAAGTTTAGTCAAGCGCGTGCCGACCGTGTTGGCCGCTGATTTAACCGACGCTTGGCGAGCGATTTTAGGTCGAGCAAAGGCAAGCCAAAAACACCGCGTGACGCGCGAGGAGTTGTCCGTTCGTGCGCACATGAGTCGTATATTGCGAACACTCGGTGAGCGCGCCAATCAGCTAGGTGAAAAAGAATTCATGCTATTTGATGACTTATTTCAGCCCGAAGATGGTGTGTCAGTCGTGGTGGTTAGTTTCTTGGCAGTATTGGAGTTAGCACGCGAGTCATTGATTGTGATTACCCAGTTAGCGCCACTTGAGCCTATTTACGTAAAAATTCGCACGGCTGAAATGCCGCTGCTTGAACCTTAAACTGTTGTAATGGACGCAATAGAAATGAATGAACAAGCCAATGCTGCTCACTTGCCAAATGATGATGGCAACGCGCCGCAACAGCCGCTGACCGATAGTGAGATGGTCGTTTCGACGGATGCAGAAATGCCTTCCGACCATGTGGAAAACGTTGATATCGTTGAAGCCAAACGCGCACTGGAGGCCGTATTATTGGCCGCGTCAGAGCCAATGGCGATTAACGAGCTAAAGCGGCTGTTTGATGGGCAATTAAACCCTGACATTATTCGTACCCTGCTAGAAGAATTAAAAACGGAATGGCAAGGTCGCAGTATTGAGTTGGCGGTGGTGGCGAGCGGCTATCGTTTTCGAGTGCGGCCCGAGTATCAAAAGTACCTTGATAAATTGGGCAATGAAAAACCGCTGCGGTATTCGCGTGCTGTACTTGAAACGCTTGCCATCATCGCCTACCGTCAGCCGGTGACACGCGGCGATATTGAAGATATTCGCGGTGTGGCGGTGAGCCCGCATATTCTGAAGACGTTAGAAGATCGCGGTTGGGTCGATGAAATCGGTCACCGCGAGACGGTGGGTCGCCCGGTGCTTTTTGCTACCACTAAGCATTTTTTAGACGACCTTAATTTGTGTTCGCTTGAGGAACTACCGCCTTTGCATGAACTACAAGCCACGCTCGATATGTCGCAGTTTGGGTTAGCACCGCGTGCCTCTGAACTCGGTGGCACATTGCCGCTGGCGTTGGTTACCGATACGCCCGACATCAACAATACGCCCGATGCCGTCGATGGGAATGCTGAAATGACTTACACCCCGCTGGTGGCTGCCCCGCCCTATGTGTCGGCTGAAGAACCAAACGAAACATTAAATGCAGACGCAAATGTCGGCGCAGATGAGGACGTAAGTGCAGCTACAACTGAAACCAGTGAAGTTAGTCGCGAAATGAAAGACGAAGGATTACCATCATGAATAAAAAAGTCGTCGTGCGCGTTGCGGCTCGTGGCTATGTAGATGGCCGCTATATCGGTGAGGAAAAAGAGGTCATCGAGTCGGTTGACCCCTCTGGTCGCGGTAAACGTGGTCGTGCCAAGCCAGCGGGTGGACGGGTTGCCAGAGGCGGGGCTAAAAATACCGCGGCACGTGGATCAATCCTCGGTAATGATGACCGTGGTAATCGTGTGAGCCGTGGTGGCCGTGGCAACAGCGCAGATGGTGCGCGCCGCCGTCCGCAAGCAGCTGGTGTTGGAAATGCCATCGGTAACACGAAGACGGAGGGTAACCGTCAAGCCAGACCCCCACGTGGTCCTCGCCGTGATGGACAAGCTGGACAAGCTGGTCAAGCGGCGCGCCCGCGTGCCGCACGTAATCCACAAAATAATCGTAGCGCCGGTAACGGCAATAGTAGTGGCGTGGTCGATGCAAATTTTGTACCGGGCGTATCTCCACCACGGCCACCGCGGACGCCACGCGAGCCGCGCGCGTCAAATTCGCCACGACAGCCTCGGTCGCCACGTTCAACGCGTCCGCCGCAACAACGCGGTGATCGCCAGCGTCAAGCGCGCAGTGCGCCGCGTGACCAAGACGCTGGCTACAGCGCAAATATTGGTGATGCGGGCAATCAGCTATTAGTCGGGTCAGGCAACATCTTCAACGATGATAACCTTGGCAATGGCAATGGTGGGAAGCCACCACGTGTGCGGCGCAACCGCGGCGGTAAGAAAACGCCATTTCGCACCGCCTCAAGCAGTCAAACTAACCAAGCAACATCACCAGGCTCTCGCGCATTAATATCCGAGGTTGCGGAAACACGCCGTTGGGGATTAGACGCCAAGTCGGGGCAATTTGCCGAGGCTCTCGCCAAAGAGGAGGTCATTAAGCGCGAGCGTTTACATAAAGTGCTTGCGCAGTCTGGTCACGGCTCGCGTCGCGATATGGAAATAATGATTACCTCAGGCCGTGTCATGGTCAACGGTATTGTTGCCACTACCGGTACAAGCGTATCGGCGAGTGACGCGGTGATGGTTGATAAGCGGCTGGTCAAACTAAAATTTAACGAAGAGTTGCCACGCGTATTGCTTTATCACAAGCCCGATGGCGAAATTGTCACTACTAATGATCCTGGTAACCGCATCACTGTGTTTGATAATTTGCCGCGGGTTGAAAACGGTAAATGGATGTCAGTTGGCCGACTCGATATCAACACCTCGGGTTTACTTATTTTTACCACCAGCGGGGAACTCGCCAATCGTCTGATGCACCCTCGCTATGAGGTTGAGCGCGAATACGCGGTGCGTATTTTGGGTGAATTGACGGATGAGCAAACCGCACAATTACTCGCCGGTATTTCGATTGCAACATTGACGGGCACTACCTCGCACATTGTTAATAAAAATGCGGCAAATGACAATGATGATGATGACGGGCAATACGACGATGACAGCGACGGCGAAGCCGACCCAGTAGAAGAAACAGAAAATTTTGATGATCGCCCCGCCAAATTTGATTCGATTGAAGCGCGTGGTGGAGAAGGCGTTAATCATTGGTATCACGTGGTGTTACGTGAAGGTCGCAACCGTGAAGTGCGCAAAATGTTTGAGGCGGTGGGGCTCACAGTATCGCGCTTGATCCGTGTACGTTTTGGCAAAATTGGCTTGCCACCACGCTTAACTCGTGGCCGCATGATGGAGCTAGATGATAGCCAAGCGCGAGCCGTTCTGCGCTGGGTGGGCATGGAGGTTGATGGTCATATCGGTCAGTTGCCTACCAATCATCAGCCCAATCGTGGGCAGCGGCCTCAGGCGGGTGGTGACGCTAGCACGACCGGTCGGGGTGGACGAAGTGAACGAGGCAGTCGTGGCAACCGTGGCGCTACTGGTGATGGTGAACAAGTAGGCTCGAATAATGGCGTGCCAAGCGTTGCCGAAGACGGTGCTGAGCCAGCCGTTGAGGCGAATGACGCATCGCCAAATACGGGGCGCGACTTGACCAATCAACGCCGCGATCGCGGCACGCGCGGTGGCCGCGGCGCGCGCCAACGGGGTGGACAGCAGATTGGACAACGATCACCGCGCAACGTTGACAACGCAGCATCACTCGCCCCGGATATTGAGGGTCAAGACTTTATCGTTGGCGATGCGGCCATTCGCGCGTTTGCCGAGAGTCAAGGTGAAAGCGGCATAGTAGGGGCGCCAACACCAACAAGTGAACGCACCCCGCGCCGTGGTCGCAGCCGCAACGTACGGCGCCAACGCGATGATCGGCAGCGACCAAGTGAGTCAACTGACGCACTAAATTTGTTACCCACAAATGCCAGCAGTGGCAATACCGCTAATCAAGCCGCGCCGGTGACCACTCGCGCTGAACGAAATGATGATGATGCGGTGGGTAATCGCGCTAGTGTTGGCGGTGAGGGTATGGCTAATTCAGCATCAGAAAATGCCATGCAAGTGGCAAAAAAGCCACGCGCGCCACGTAAGCCAAAAGTGGCGATTGAAGACGACGAGAACGCTGGGAATCGTTAGTCCACCTACATACACCTCTGCCGACCATCAATCGGACGGGACACCGCTACTGTTTTTGTGCCTCAACTAGCGTTTCACGGTCAAGCACAAATACAACTTCATCACCCACACTGGTTTCAGCCCAAGTGAATGGTATGTTGGGGAATGCCTGCTCGACGCCCTCGCGATTAAAGCCGACTTCCACCACCAACACACCGTTGGCATACAAATGTTTGGTCGCGTTTGCCATGATAGTGCGAACATGATCGAGGCCATCCTCACCGGAGGCTAATGCCATTTCTGGTTCGCGCCGGTATTCGTCTGGTAGCTTCGACATTGATTCAGATGAGACGTACGGCGGGTTACTAATAATCACGTCATAGTGTTTTGCGCCGAGCGACTCAAACATGTCCGAGGCCACTAAATTGATGCGTCCATCAAGGCCATAGTCGCGAATATTTTTGCGCGCCACTTCAAGCGCATCGTGTGACGCATCTACCGCATCAACGGTGGCGTGCGGAAAGGCTAATGCGGCGAGTATCGCTAAACATCCGGAGCCGGTACAAAGGTCTAATACCCGACCTACGCCGAGTGTGTTTTCAACCCATGGCGTTAAATCTTCAAACAATAATTCAGCGATAAATGAGCGCGGCACAATCACGCGTTTATCAACATAAAACTTGTAGTCGCCAAGCCATGCTTCATGCGTCAAATACGCAGCGGGCATGCGTTCACGCACACGGCGTTCAATCACACCGAGCACCGCATCGCGCTCCGCACTGGTTAAGCGGGCATCTAAAAATGGCTCTAGTTTATCGAGCGGCAAATGTAATGTTTGCAAAATTAAATAGATCGCCTCGTCGTAGGCAGACGCTGAACCGTGCCCAAAAAATAATTTTTGCTCGGCAAATTGGCTCATTGCAAATCGTAGTAAATCGCGAATGGTCGTGAGCTCGCGTCGCGCCGCATCGTAAATACCAATGTCGGCACTATCGTTATCGAGCGTAGTGGTGGAGTGCATATCGGCGGTTTTCTGTTTAGGCATTGGTGCGGAAAAATTCAAATATGATTTGTAGCGCTGGCGTTCGCGTTAGTAGTACTAACATTCCGGTCTATCGCTACCGCTGGCGTTAACATTTGGCCATTTCGTTCGCGCATGGTTGGGCCAACGCGGTCTTCAATATAGCGGCGGAGTTCACGCCTTAAGCCAAGCATAAAAAACGCCTCCGTCAGCACAAATAAAGGGCCAATTGCCAGTCCCATAATGTCATCCACAAAGGCGGGTTTAATGCCCTCATATTTGTGACCAACAAATTGAATAATCCAACCAACGATAAATAAAAATAGCGCCAACGTAAGCGCTGCCGCAACGCCTGTTTGCATTGAGATGAGGGAGGCCAATACACCACTAACGGCAAGCAAAATTAGCATTGAGGCGCCCAGCATGCGATCCAGCCAAATATAGTAAATGGAGGCCGCTACGATCGCCGCCCAGCCCGCGTGTAGCCCTAGAAAACTAATTTGCGCCAATGCGAGTACGACTGAAAATACAATCAGCGGCACGCCGACAAAATGTGTGGCGATATTGCGCTTATCGCGATGATATGCGGCGTATTGGGTAAGGTGCTCTTCGATATTTCGCATCGCCTTTACCTATTTAGACTAATACAAACACTATACTCGACGGGCATCTTCCGGCAATACTGCTCTAAGTTTCTCGTAAATAGTAGGGTTTACTAATTTATTTTGAATTCGCTAAAGTTTGGCCCACCGGTGCCAGGTTTTGTGGGTAACTCGTTGCTACCGGTCGCCTCCACCATGCCGCTGTTGCCGACGAGTAGTGACAAGTTAGTGGCGGAATCAGCATTCGCGAGCCCCTCTTGCACGGTGATTTTGCCCGCCTTGATTAAGCGAAATAAGTCTTGCTCAAAGGTTTGCGAGCCTGGCGTCATCGATTTTTCCATTGCCTCTTTAATTTCCGGTACGCGGCCTTCGCTGATGAGATCAACAATATTGCCAGTGTTCATCATGATTTCAACGGCTGGTGCGCGCGCACCTTCGACGTTTTTAACGAGGCGTTGTGAAATGATGCACTTAAGCGACACGCCTAAATCAGCCATCAGCACTGCCCGTTGATCGAGCGGGAAAAAGTTAATAATCCGGTTTAACGCATGGTAGCTATTATTAGCATGGAGCGTGGCTAGACAAAGGTGGCCTGAAAGCGCATACATCATCGCACTTTTCATGGTTTCTATATCACGTATTTCGCCGACCAAAATCAAATCTGGCGCTTGGCGCATCGCGTTACGCATGGCCTCGTGAAAAGAGTGCGAATCATTGCCAATTTCGCGCTGATTGACGATGCACTTTTTAGATTGGAAAACAAATTCAATTGGGTCTTCAAAGGTTAAGATATGGCCAGACTTCATCTGGTTGCGAAAATCCATCATCGCCGCTAACGTGGTCGATTTGCCAGAGCCGGTCGCGCCGACGACCAATATCAAGCCGCGCTTTTCCATGATGACCTGCTTGAGGACGTTCGGTACACCGAGTGAATCAAGCGCGGGCACATGCATCGAGATGTAGCGCACCACGGCGGCCACACTGTTTTTTTGATGCATCATATTGACGCGAAAATTGCCTACGCCTTCAATTGGAAACGATAAATTAAGCTCTAGTTCTTTTTCAAATTTTTCTATTTGATGCGGCTTCAAAATTTCATAGCAAATTTTTTGTGCTTCTTCAGACGACAATATTTGCGGGTTCACCGGCATCGCATTGCCGTTTACTTTTATCGTAATCGGCGCGCCAGCGGTGACAAAAATATCAGACGCATTTTTGTCGGCCATTAAGCGAAATAATTTTTCAAGTATTGCCATTTATTTTCTCTCCCACCTTAATTTTTGACAGGCTGATAGGTGCGATGTTTAAGCACGTAAAAGCTCGTTAATGGCCGTTTTCGCACGCGTTTTCGCATCCACTGTTTTAACAATTACCGCGCAATATAGACTGTATTTGCCATCCGGTGAAGGCAGATTACCTGAAACTACCACCGAATATGGCGGCACACGGCCATACGTCACTTCCCCCGTTGCGCGATCATAAATCTTGGTCGATTGGCCTAAGTACACGCCCATCGAAATCACCGAGCCCTCGCCGACGATGACACCTTCGACTACTTCGGATCGCGCACCGATAAAGCAATTATCCTCAATGATGGTTGGGTTTGCCTGAATCGGCTCAAGCACACCACCAATCCCCACGCCGCCTGAAAGATGGACATTTTTACCAATCTGGGCGCAAGAGCCGACAGTGGCCCAAGTATCGACCATGGTGCCTTCGTCGACATAGGCGCCGATATTAACGTAAGACGGCATTAGCACCACATTTTTGCCGATGAATGCGCCATGCCTAACGACTGCGGGCGGCACCACGCGTACACCGGTGGCACGCATCGCGGCTTCATCCAAGTGAGAAAATTTTGTTTCAACCTTATCGAAAAAAACCAAGTCACCCGCACGCATGATGACGTTGTCTTTTAAGCGAAACGACAGTAGCACGGCTTTTTTAATCCATTGATGTGTCACCCACTCACCATCAGTTTTCTCCGCTACACGAATGCGCCCCTCATTAAGCTCAGCAATGACCTGTTCGATAGCGTCAGCTACCTCGGCTGGGTGCGCGGCAGGCGAAAAATTTGTGCGGGCTTCCCATGCGGTATTGATGGTGTTGATGAGATTTTCTTGACTCATAAATTTAATGTGTGGTGAGTGGAGTGAGAGTGAAATAAGATTGATATGAAAATTAGCGGGAGATTTTTTTGATGAATCGTTCAATAGTGGATTCATTCGTTGGCGTTGCAATGGGCGCTGGCGCTAGTTGCAACAGATGTAGCATATTTATCTCATTGGAGAGCGCGTTGATCGTCTCTATATGCGTTTGATTCTGCGATTGCAACTCGGCCACACGGCCTTCCAAATGTTGCGAGTGCCGCCATATCTGCATGAACACGTCTACCTGATTGTCTTCTTTTGCAGTGTAGGCCGAAACGGCTAAGGGTAGCTGCTCAATTAGCGACGCGTTATCGCTGGCAAAGGCGATGACGTAAAGCGGCGCTGAAATGTTGCCTTGACGTGCAGGCATCGATTGGATGGTAATGTGGCCGTCGGTTGGATCGCTATTGAGCGGCTGTATCAATGAGTGAAAGCCATTGCGTTGTCCGAGCATTTTTGTGTGCGCGAAATAAGGCGCGAGTAATTGTTCAAATTCAGCCAGATAAAGTTCTTTAACGTGATACTCGTTTTTGTACCCACGCGCGTCGGTGTATTCCGCTTTATTCGGTGTAGAAATAATCAGTAGCCCACCAGGTACAAGTACCCGCTTCATCTCGCGCAAAAACGCGTCATGCTCTTCAATATGCTCTAGCGTCTCAAACGACACTACCACATCAACTGTGGCGTCCCCCAGTGGAATCGCGGTACAACTTCCCTCCACAAAGCTGACGTTCGTTGTGCCGACATAGCTGGCGCGCGCATGTTCAGTGGCGGCAGCAGATATCTCCACACCGGTCACCTGCGCCGCATAACTTGCTAGATGCGCGCTACCGTAGCCCTCACCGCTAGCGATATCCAACACACGTTTGCCGCTCACTAACGGCGCTATGGCGTGATAGCGATGCCAGTGCTCAAACCACATTTCGCCCGCGCGATCAGGATGAAATCGCTCGCCTGTGAATGCAAGCGCTAACGCTGCGTTAGTTGCTATTGGTGGGGGAGTCGAAGACACAGCGATATTATTTTCAAACCGTAATTTAGGGCGGTGGATTGTAGAATGGCTTTTGCGTCATTATAGAGTTTCAGTCGCCATTCAAGTGCTACCAATTTAACTATGTCTAATTCTGTTTCAGGTGCTGCTCCACCATCTCCACAAGCCGCTAACGCTAAACCGCAGCCATTTGCGTTTACCGCCGTAGCCGGCCTGATGATAGCGTCGTCGTCGTGGGGCATTATTTGGTATCCGTATCGCGCCATGGAAAACGCGGGCTTACCGGCACCGATTGCAACCTTTTGTGCCTATTTTGTTGGCGTGCTATTTGGGAGCTTACTTTTTGGCCGAGTTTGGCGTGAGTTTCCCCGTTATGCGGCCTCGCTGGCGCTGATCGGGTTAACTGCAGGTATCACGAACGTCGCCTTTTTGGTGGCGATTATGGAGGCTGAAGTAGTACGCGTGGTGTTGCTGTTCTACCTTGCACCACTGTGGACGATCCCCATGGCGCGCGTGTTGCTGGACGAAAAAATTAACCGCGTTGGTATCTTGGCTATCGTCATCGCCATGTCCGGTGCGCTTGTCATGTTGTGGCGACCAGAGCTGGGTGCGCCGCTACCCAAAAATTGGTATGAATGGCTGGGCATGTTGGGCGGCTTTGCCTTTGCGCTGTGTAATGTTTTAGTGCGCCGCGAAACGAGAGCCACCCCAGAGGCTAAGTCGCTTGCGGGCGCTATTGGTGTGGCGATGGTGGCGATACCGGTGGCGTTATTGCTAGTCAATAGTCCCGTCACCACTTGGCCGCAATTAGTTCAGCCGCATTTATTACTCATCGCAATTGTCGGTATGGTGATGATGTCTAGCAGCGTGGCGATGCAATACGGGCTCACCAAATTAAGCGCTAACCGCGCAGCGGTGATTTTGCTATTTGAGCTAATCGTCGCCGCTATTGCCGCCCATTATTTGGCCAATGAAGTTACGCGGTTACAAGAATGGATTGGTGGCGTGATGATTGTGGCCGCGGGGTTATTGGTCACGTTTTGGGCGCCGAAAGAGGCGGGTGACGTGTCAGGCAGTCGCTAATAAAATATCAAGCGATTTTTTTCATTACCTGTGCCGCTTCGCGTTTGGCATCACGGTCTTTTTCGGTCGCGCGTTTGTCGTGCTGCTTTTTGCCTTTGGCAAGACCGATTTCGAGTTTCACAAATCCGCCTTTGTAGTGCAGGTTAAGCGGTACTACAGTGAAGCCGCGCTGCTCGACTTTGCCAATGAGCTTGTTAATTTCATCTTGTTTGAGCAGCAATTTACGCGTGCGAACTGACTCTGGGTTGACGTGCGTCGATGCGGATGCCAAGGCTGAAAAATGTGCGCCGATTAAATAAAACGCGCCTTTTTGCAGCACCACATATCCTTCTTTAATTTGCGCGCGACCGGCTCGAATGGCTTTAACTTCCCAGCCTTCGAGGACTAATCCTGCTTCAAAGCGCTCCTCAATGAAGTAATCAAAAAACGCTTTTTTGTTGTCAACAATTGTCATGACCTTATTTTAGCTAAAGACGGTACGTGTTTCCTTGATGAGACGGATAAAATATCGCGATGTCACAAGTCATAAAAACTGTGTTGGTGTCCTATTCTGCTAAGGCCATGTTTGATCTCGTTGATGCGGTGGAAACGTACCCGGTATTTTTACCGTGGTGTGGTGCGACCACCGTGCACTCGCGCGATGACGCGCACACGAAGGCAACAATTGATATCCGCTACTTTGGCGTGGCACAGTCATTCACCACCTTCAATACCAAAGTGTACCCACATGAGATGTGCCTAACGCTGGTAGACGGGCCATTCAAAAGCCTAGATGGTCGCTGGCAATTTGTGGCCTTAAGTGAGACGGCGTGCAAGGTTATTTTTGAACTTAACTACACATTTGCCAGTGCGCCGATTGAAAAAATTGTCGGTCCGGTCATGTCGATGATCGCAGAAACATTTGTGGATCGATTCGTTGCACGAGCCGACGCGCTCTCGTCATGAAAATACGTGTGGCGTGGCTGTGGCAAGAATTGCCAGAAGAAATTTCAGTCGACGTTGCTCACGATACGACCGTGGCAGACGCACTCGTTGCGCTTAAAAAATTGTCGATGACATCACTTTCAAATGCCATGGAAACCCGCGCGAGTATTGGTGTTTGGGGGAAGTCATTAAACGCCGATGAGGTGATTAAGACGGTGCTGCGCGAGAATGACCGAATTGAACTATATCGACCGCTGAAGGCTGACCCAAAGTTAGCACGACGGCAGCGAGTCGAAAATAAAAAACAGGCGAAAAAAAGCGCACGCTAACTTAAGCGATCACTTCAAACCGAAAGCTAATCCAATCGTCACCTTTGCGCTGGGCACGGTTGAGCTTTATTACAAATTTTGTAGTGGCTGTCTCGATTGTGAAGCTGCTATTGGGGCTCGTTAGGCTTGTGTCGCTTAGCGCAAGCAAAAGCGTGTCGCCACGCCCGCGGGCGTCAGCGCCGGGGAGAAACAGCGCCTGTATTTTGGATTCGCCAACGGTGGCTGCATCGGTGGTATCAATGGTGGAGGCGGCGTTATGGGTTAGGGTTACAGCAATCGGTTTGGTGGAAATAATTTCTGTCCCAAGCCGTGTTTGAGCCGGATTTCCTTCATCCACGCGTTCCTCAATTTTGCGCGCCACTGAGACTATTTGCCAATTGTTTTGGTGGATTCCATCGAATACGTGAATGCCAAGTAAATGTCCGGTCTCAACTCTGTTGGCCGCACCGGACTCCACCAAGAATCCCATGCCAGTCGCACTCTTATCTGACAGCGCCCAACCAATCGTGGTTTCTGCTGATACATCTGCGGCGTGGGCTTCAACGGCAAGCGGCTCAAGAGACAATGTTGACTCGAGCGCAAGTGTGAAGCCGCCAAAGGTGCTGGTGTCCGATGCCGGTGCGTTAGAGCCTGACAGCTTATGATGAATAGCTTGTAGCCCAAAGATAACCTTTACCTGTTGAAGCTGCACGCTGCTGCGGGCCTCAATCTGGTTGCCAGTCGAACTTTCAATACCAGCGTTGAGTCGTTCAATGACGTTCAGTAACGCTACATGCTCATCCATGGCAAATAGATTGGGAATACCGCGTCCTTGATACGGTAACCCGAGTCGCATTGCGTCCCGCACCACATTCAGCTGCGACGTTAATGGCGCCAAGCTCAAGTAGCGACTTGTTGACGGAACAGTATTTTTGATAACGCGTTGCAGACCTTTGGTCGAATTGAAGTCAACATATAGTTGCCCACTGACCGCCTCAGTTTGCTTGGTTAACTGATATTGACTGGTCCAAGCCGCAAGCCAGCCATCAGCAATTTCGATTTGTGGCATGTTGAGATTGCCGGTATTGAGTACATCAAGTAGCAGTGCACGAATGTAGAGCGAAGCGACTGAAGATGGGTATTCAGTTTCTTCGGTGAAAAGGGGCGCTGCTTGTAGATGTAATTGTCGTTGCTCGGCAAATTCATAAAGACGGTGTAGCTGTGGCCACACTGTCGGGTTGATGGGTTCACGCCGAAAAAATGACCATTTAATCGCCGCACCTTGGTGATACATCTGAAGGGCTATCGTCTGGCGCAACGGTTCAGTATTATCAGAGGGGGACCATTCGCCACGACGCTCAATTAGGATTGCCAAGGAAGTCGCTGCGATACTGTGCAAGATATTCATATCGCGAGCGAACATCTCAGTATCGGGGTCGCCGTGATGGTTAAAAAACCATTTTTTATCGTTTTGGATGATACGGTAGAGCTTATTTTCAAGCTGAAATAATTGGCGAATCCACTCAGCAGAAATCGGCGCAGGCAAGGCGGAGAAAGCGCGTGCTAAACGCATCATCTCCGAACGTTGTTCGCGATTTTGCAAGGACACGATTGCATCGAGTTGATGCAACGAGAGATTCATGCCTGGGTCAGCGGTTCGACTCATTTAGCGCCGCCCTTTTCTTTCTGCGTGTTTTTTTTTGCATTTTCTGTCATAACACGCGCGTCATTTTCTTCAAACAATTGTGTGCGTAACGCAACTGCAAGTGAATCGCTGCGTTTCGCCTTTTCTGGGTCGGCAATGAGCCACACTGATGAATCAAATGTGGCAAGTTTTCGCCCCCCCTTTGGCGGGCGAAACAGCGTGTTGGTCGGTGCCAATTCATGTCCGATGAGGCGAATGTAGCGCCACTCAACAGACTGTTCAAATAAGATGCCAAATTTATTGGCTAGATCAACATACTCAGCCACCATTGATTTCAAGCGATAGACTTCAAACAGCGCCAACCAATAATGAATTTCCTGAGGACGCTCCTCAAGCGCATAGCTAAGTAATTCAATTGCCTTTGCACCGCCCTTTTCCGATTCCTCTAAGTAATGTCGCGCGGTATTAATAACTGAGTCAGCATCATTGATGGAGACCGTATTTGACATTAGTTCCGGATAGCGCTCATTCATATACTGTAGGCGCAGCATACGCGCTTCAGCAGTCTGTGCTTTATCGCTACTCATTTGAAGTGAGTTGGATGCAAAAGTGTCGCTGCCGCCGCTATCAACAATATCAGCAACGTCGTCATCGCCAATTAAAAAATCTACGGTGCTGTTTGGCGAATTATCTAACTCAAACTTAATTGAGTTTGTGTCCGCGGTGTCTGTGCTGATCTCGCCTTGAGCGCTATCCGTCGGTGGTGAGCTGTTTGCGGCTAGCTGTATGGTCGCGGATGGATCGAAGCTTGCCTTTAATTGTGGCGGACGTGGTGCCGCGTCAATTGCACCTTTGCTGCGACGTATGGCTAGTGCTACATCGTCGGCCTCGTTCTGTGCAGCATTTTGAGCCGCTGTTTCCGGCGAAACTTTAGTTGATTTGCTGTTAGGTTTTATTTCAACGCCGGATTCATCTTCTGAATAATTTTTAGCTTCCTCTATGGCGACTAAGTGCGCGACTTCTGCCTCCACCGCAACGGCGCGTTTTACCTTACGTCGTGACAGCCAAACAGCTAAGGCAGCAGCAATAGCCAGAATAATTAACGCGGCGAGTATGCTGCCAATCCAAATGCTGCTCGACAAGGTACGCTTTTCAACTGATGGTGAGAGTGTTTGTGTAGTTTTGGTTGTTTCAGCGGTTCGCTGAGTCGGCTGCGTTGTTTGAGCTACAGGCGGTGGAATGGCTTCCTTCGCTACAGTTTCCGAAGCCGTGTTGGCATTGGCGCTGGCGTTGCTAGGGCTCAAGTCGAGTTTTAATTGTACTTGATTGAGACGATTTTCAAGCTGCTTGACCGCGTTTTTAAGCGATAAAAATTGCGCGATTTGATCATCTGCATCGAGCAGAAATTGCTTCTCACGTAAAATTGCACGCTGCTCGTCAGTCACATTAGCGGAGCGTGCGGTGTCAATTTCACCTCCCGATAACTTGAGAGAAAAAATCGCCGGGGCGGTGGTTGATTTGGCTGCTTGAGCAGGTTTTGCCGTGCGCGGCGGGGGCGACTGAGCTGGTTGCTCAGCTGGCCGCTCAGTCGGTTGTATTGATAGTCTCGGCTTTTGTTGCGGTGGTGACTTTGGCTTAGCTGGCGTGAACGGCGGTGTTTTTGTAGGTGACTTAGCCGCTGCGTTAGGAGCCGCCGGTGGCGGTGATCTACTTACGGTGGATACGTTTGCCGTTGTGGCTGGTATTACTTTTCGTGTGGTCGAGAGCGTCCTCAAATCGGGTAAGGTGAGTGCAGTATTCGGTGGCAGCGAGGCGTTATCATCGAGCGCGGCAAGATTGGGATTAAGGGCGCGTAATGCGGCGATATAACGTGCTTTGCGTTTTATGCTCTTCGGGTAAACGCCCTCGGCGATATTGGCTAAGGTATCCGCGCGATTTCTGTCATTTGTCGGGGGTGTGACCCATTGACCACTTAGTCGTTGAACATTTTGTTTGTTGTTCTCAGGCTCAACCGCACCTGCTGGTGGATTAACCAAGGGTCGCGGGTCGGGCAGCAATGTGTATTGGCGCGAAATAGCGCCTTGACCCGCGCATTGAAGACGCACCACCAGTTTGATGTACGGCTCATTAATGTAGATATAGCCGCGAAGGGTAAAAAATCTATCGCCCGCAACGCCCGCTAACTCAACCCGTAATTCGCGCATTAACGAAAATGGCTCGCTATCGGCGGCTATTTTAAGGCAAGTGGTTTCGAGTGTTTCGTCTTCAGCCGCGGTAGCGGACACAGGGATACGAATATTGAGCGGCTCGCCTAACCATGAGCGTAGCTCGGCTTCGCCCAAGCTCGCCGCGCGCACAACAATTGTCACATTTGCCGCTATCAGACAAATTGCGCCAGAAAAAACCAGCGCTATCCGAAGTAGACGAGGCCCATTTAAGCGATTGAGCATGCCGCGCCAATCACGACTGGTTCGGTTCGCTGCATACTGTTGGTGGTGTAGTTGGGCAATCCAAAACAAAGGTCAACACTTTCGCGTTACTTGCAAGACTCAGTCATTGCCTTGCGCGCGCGATCCATCTGCGCACTACGTCCGGCATCGTCAAGAATGACGCGCTCCCCCTTTTCATCGCTTGCCGCCAACGGTCGGCCTGATTCGATATCACGTAAAAAATTAGTGGCTTCCGTGCAACGCTCTTTGTTGGCTTTGGCGACGCGCTCAATCTCAGCTGTTTTTTTCGCCGCGTCTGCTTCATCGGTGCGACGTTTATCAAAATCTTTAGCTTTGTCCGCTAGTGTCTTCGGGCCATCTTTAGCAGGGGTTTTGCTATCCTTTTTAGCTTTGCCATCCGCTGCGGTTTTGCCCGACGTTGATGGTACTTCAAGCGCATTTGACGGCACGCGCGTGTCTAATTTTTTGGGTGCAGCACCTTTGGCGTCAGCGGGCGGTGGGATGTCGCTATATTGCACTTTGCCGTCCTTATCGACCCACTTATAGACTTGGGCGGTAACGGTGGCGGTCGCGAGGAGCACAGTGATCGCAATGATGATCGGTAATGGTGATTTCATGATGATGTCCTTTTTACTATGTGCTCACTAAAATCTATTACCAACTTACCGGTGGCGATTTCGTTTGCGCCAAACTTAACTCACATAGGGCAATCGTTTCGCGGGCAAGTTGCATGGTTTTTTCGCTATTAAATATGTTCGCTGCTTGACGCGCTTGGCTAAATGTTTCCAGTGCTGACGTCCATAGCGCGTGTGCGCCACGTGCTTCACTAATTTTATTTTCTGCTACTAGCAATAACTGTATCGCTTCATCTGTCAGCTGCGTGGGTGTCGCGGGCACAATTGCAGCTACGATTCTTCTTTGTGCGGGTGCTGACGGCTTCGCCTCAAATGGATTAAATGCGCAACCACTATGCAGCAACATCAACGCGGCGGTAATGCAAAGCAGACCTATTTTTTTAAGCGTTTGTATCATTAAAAGCATCTATATTTAAGTCACAACAAATCCAAAAAAATCAATCCCATCAACATGTTAGCGTGGTTTTATCAATTGATACAGTAAATTGTTGAAAAATCGGCGGGTGTTGTACGTTGCAACACTTAGAAGATGATGTATTAAGAGCAATATGAGGCCGATAAAGCCGCCATTCCGCGGGTAGCTCCGAGCAAAAATGCTTGGAAACGCCCGCCAATAATGGCGTTTTTATTTCCAACGATACACTTAAAACACATTCACATCGCCGTGCCTGCGTTCACATCGGTATAATTTGGCTTTTGACGGAGCCGAAAACGTGAAATTCATCGCCAAAGCGCTAACGTTCGACGACGTTTTGCTCGTCCCCGCGCACTCAGAAGTGCATCCGCGCGAAGTCTCGCTTGCCACTCGGCTGACCAAAACAATTACGCTCAATTTACCGCTCATCTCGGCGGCAATGGATACCGTCACCGAGGCTAGGCTCGCCATTGCCATGGCGCAAGAAGGTGGCATCGGCATCGTGCATAAAAATCTTAGTATTCACGAGCAAGCTGCTGAGGTATCGAAGGTTAAACGCTTTGAATCTGGCGTAGTGAAGGACCCGCTGGTGGTGGGGCCAAATATGTTGGTAGGTGATGTCATTAAGCTACAAATCATTCATGGTGTGTCAGGGCTACCCGTGGTGGATGGGGGTAAGGTTGTCGGTATTGTGACGAGCCGTGATATTCGTTTTGAAACGAATCTCGATCAGCCGATTAAAAATATCATGACCCCGCGTGAACGTTTAGTCACTGTAAAAGAAGGGGCTAGCCTCGACGAAGCCCAAGCACTTATTCACAAGCATCGACTTGAACGCGTGCTGGTGGTGAACGACCAATTTGAATTAGCCGGATTGATCACGGTAAAAGATATCCAAAAAGCGAAAGACCATCCGTTTGCATGCAAGGACGCGCTGGGACGCTTACGCGTGGGAGCGGGTATTGGTGTGGGCGGTGACAACCTTGATCGCGCAGCGGCATTGATTGAAGCCGGTGTGGATTGCTTGGTGGTGGATTCATCTCACGGACACGCGGCAGCAGTGTTGAAGATGGTGCAAGCGGTGAAAGTGCAATTTCCAAACGTGGGCGTCATCGGCGGCAATGTTGCCACTGCGGCAGGCGCTAAAGCGTTAGCTGACCACGGTGCTGATTGCGTTAAGGTCGGCGTCGGCCCGGGCTCTATTTGTACCACGCGTATTGTTACTGGTGTTGGTATGCCGCAAATTACCGCGGTGGCCGAGGCCGCAAAAGCGTTAGCCGATATGGATATTCCGTGCATTGCCGATGGCGGCATTCGCTATTCGGGTGACGTCGCCAAAGCGATTGCGGCAGGTGCGTCGTCTGTGATGATGGGTTCGATGTTTGCGGGCACTGATGAAGCACCGGGTGAAATCGAATTATTCCAAGGCCGATCATACAAAAGCTATCGCGGCATGGGCTCATTAGGGGCGATGCAAAAGGGATCGTCTGACCGCTATTTCCAAGAAAATATTTCCAACGCCGATAAGCTCGTGCCCGAAGGCATCGAAGGTCGGGTGCCGTATAAAGGCAGTGTAACCGCCATCATCACACAATTGATGGGTGGGGTGCGTGCGTCAATGGGCTTAGTCGGTGCCATCAACATCAAGGAGATGCATCGCAAAGCCGAATTTGTTGAAATCACCTCGGCTGGCATGCGCGAATCGCATGTGCACGATGTGCAGATCACCAAAGAAGCGCCGAATTATCGGGCGGATTAAATTGTGGGCGTGCAGCAAATTTTTGTCGCATAGGCAACGCGTCACACTGGAGAGTCATGTTGGATAGCAGTCAAGCAACAGCAAATAATGGCGACGTCGCTCAACCGCAAATGGATGAAAAAGCCCGTCAGCGCGGCTTCCGGTTTGTGCTGATTGTGATCTTTCTGGATATGCTGGGTGTTGGTCTGGCGGTGCCAGTGCTGCCATTGCTGGTGGGGGATTTTGTCAGCACCGCCGATGAACAAGCGCGCTGGTATGGCATTCTCGCGGCCACCTTCGGGCTAATGCAATTTTTATGTATGCCGCTACTGGGTGGACTGTCCGATAAGATTGGCCGCAAGCCGGTGCTGATTATTTCGAGTGTTGGCATGTCGCTTAATTTTCTGGTCACCGCTTGGGCGCCTTCGCTACTTTGGCTATTTTTAGGTCGATTTATTGGCGGTGCGTTTTCAGCATCGATGTCCACCGCGTCGGCCTATGCGTCAGATATTTCCACACCTGAAAAACGCGCGAAGACGTTTGGCCTGATTGGTGCGGCCTTCGGTATGGGTTTTATTTGCGGGCCAATGTTGGGTGGCGTGTTGGGCAGTATTAGCTATCAGCTGCCGTTTTATGTCGGCGCAGCACTGTGTTTTGGGAATGCCATTTTTGGTTATTTCTTTGTGACCGAATCATTGCCCAAAGACAAGCGTTCATCGTTCACGTTTGCTAAAGCCAACCCGTTTTCATCCGTCGCTAGGCTATTCGCCCGCCGCGATATTGGGGCGCTTATTATTGTGTTTGCACTTGCTGCTTTCGCGCAAATATTGCAACAAACCACATGGGTGCTCTATACCAACTTCAAATTTGGCTGGGGCCCTAAAGAGAACGGCATTGCGTTATTTTTAGTCGGCCTGACCGCCGCGGTGGTGCAGGCTGGGTTACTCACCAGGCTAATAAAATTGATGGGCGAAGTGCGTGTAAGCGTTATTGGGTTGGCGATTGCCGCCGTAATTTATTTCTTAAATGGTTTAGCCACAGCAGGCTGGATGATCTACGCACTCATCCTATTTAATTTTTTATCTTATGCCTCGGGCCCCGCGCTGCAAGCAATTGTTTCTAAAGCATCCGACCCTAGAGAGCAGGGCGCACTCATGGGTTCACTCCAGTCGTTGTCGAGTTTATCAATTGTAATTGCCCCGATTATCAGCACGCAATTGCTTGCCGAGGTTTCGCATTATCCGCAGGGTGATTGGCGGATGGGCGTGGTGTTTTATCTAGCGGCATTTTTACAAATGATCGGCGTGATTTTGGCGTGGCGATTTTTTGCCAAGCACGGCGTGCCTGTGCATCCAGCGAATAAAAGTGCGACCGCAATATCGAACGCTTAACGGCCCACATCAAACGCCCATCTTAAAAACCATGCAAGATAAAGATCTCATTCTCGATAAAAACTATGCAAGATAAAATCCTCATCCTCGATTTCGGTTCACAAGTGACCCAACTCATCGCGCGACGCGTGCGCGAAGCCGGTGTGTATTCCGAGCTGCACCCGTTTGATATGAGTGAAGCCGACATTCGCGCGTTTAATCCGAAGGGCATTATTTTGTCCGGCTCACACGCCTCAGTTACCGAAGCCAACACTGCCCGCGCGCCCGAGGTAGTGTTCGAATTAGGCGTGCCCGTGCTAGGTATTTGCTACGGCATGCAGACGATGGCCGCCCAGCTTGGCGGCAAGGTTGAAAACGGCGTGGTGCGTGAATTTGGCTATGCCGAAGTGCGCGCGCGCGGGCACTCCGCATTGCTCAATGGTATCGAAGACCGTGTGAACGCTGAAGGACATGGGGTACTTGATGTATGGATGTCGCACGGCGATAAGGTAGTCGCGCTGCCGCCAGGGTTTTACGCCATTGCGTCAAACGCGACAACGCCACTAGCCGGTATGGCGGATGAAGCGCGCAAATTTTACGCGCTACAATTTCACCCCGAAGTCACGCACACAAAACAAGGCCGCGCGATTTATAACCGCTTCGTGCATGAGATATGTGGCTGCGCCAGTAGCTGGAATATGCCGGCGTACATTCCGGAAGCGGTTGCTAAAATTAAAGCAGAAGTGGGCACGGATGAAGTTATTTTAGGATTAAGTGGCGGGGTTGATTCCTCCGTCGCCGCCGCACTCATCCACCGCGCAATTGGCAATAAGCTCACCTGCGTTTATGTCGATAACGGTCTCATGCGGCTAAATGAGTCCGCGCAAGTCAAACAAACATTTGGCGAAAATTTATACATGAAGGTTGTGTATGTTGACGCCGGCGAAGAATTTTTATCGGCATTAAAAGACATCGCTGACCCTGAACAAAAACGCAAAATTATTGGCCGTGTATTTGTTGAAGTCTTTCAACGCGAAAGTGCAAAACTTGCAAACGCCAAATGGCTTGCGCAGGGCACCATCTACCCGGACGTTATCGAATCCGCTTCAGCCAAAACTAACAAGGCTAATACCATCAAAAGCCACCATAACGTAGGCGGCCTGCCCGACACGCTACATTTGAAGCTGTTAGAGCCACTGCGTGAATTATTCAAGGACGAGGTGCGTGAATTAGGTGTAGCACTCGGCCTGCCGCGCGAAATGGTTTACCGTCATCCCTTCCCAGGCCCAGGACTAGGCGTGCGCATCTTAGGCTCTGTGACCAGAGAGGCCGCTGATTTATTACGCAGAGCCGATGCCATATTTATTGAAGAGCTACGCAACACAAAAGACGAACATGGCGTGAGCTGGTACGACAATGTGGCGCAAGCGTTTGCCGTCTATTTGCCGGTAAAAAGTGTCGGCGTAATGGGCGATGGCCGCACATACGAAAATGTCGTCGCACTTAGGGCCGTGCAAACAACAGATTTCATGACCGCACATTGGGCGGAGTTGCCGTTTAGCCTGCTAGGCAAAGTGTCGAATCGCATCATTAACGAAGTGCGCGGATTTAATCGGGTGGTATACGACGTGAGTGGGAAACCGCCGGCGACGATTGAGTGGGAATGAGTGCATTTGGCTATTTAGAAAAGAGGCCGAAGGGTTTTCGCTGTTTGCGAAAACGCTATCGCGATCCGCGCTATTGGTATGCTGTTTCGTGTTCGGTGCGTGTAGTACAAATACAAATGCGCCAAGTGTGTCTTGTCTGTCTTCCACGCCGAACGCTGTAGCATCAGCATTAACGCTTTTCACTAATTTCATGTCCCATTTCGATTGCGTTACCGACTGAACTGACCTCGGCGCGCATCGCCCTCATTGGTGAACAACACGGCACAACCGAAATGCCTCGCACGTTTACGGCGATTGCCTGCAAACTTTTGGCGGCGAATCGTCGCGTGAATGTGGCTTTGGAAATCTCCAAGTCAGATCAGCCGTTGATTGATGCTTATCTGGCTTCAGGAGGCAGCCTCGACGATCAGAAAGCATTTCTTGCTCAGCGGGACTGGTCACGCAAAGATGAACGGCAGGATGGGCGCTTCAGCATAGCAATGTTTGAGATTATCGAATGGGTTCGTTTGCAGAAAGCACTAGGTTGGCCAATTAATCTCTTTGCTTTCGATGCCTCTGAGCTTAGAACCGCAGGACACACACGCGATACGATGATGGCCGAAAATATCACCCTAGTGGCCGCGCGCGATAGCCATGATAATTCGGTAATTACGCTAGTTCTCGCGGGTAACTGGCACGCATCCCGCGCGCCAAGGCATGGGTCGTCTGACGATCCTGCCGGAATGTATCTGAACATGCCAAGCGTGATTGCATTCGACATGATTCCCTCGGGTGGAACCGCGTGGCAAATGTCCGGCGGACGTGGCGGTTAGCGCGAGGTTGGATAGTGCGTGGAATCGACTGGTATGCCAGTATTTCGGGCCAGGGGTACGCAACCTAACGGTTCAATTTCGTATGTTGCCGATGGCTATGACGGCATTATCGACGTCGGCTGCGTGACGGCATCGCCGCCAGCAAACCGGACGTGTCAGTAAGCTTAAACCGAGATTTTCCATTAGGCGTCCCTTTGCGACTGTTTGAGTGCTAACGGACTATTTTTGGCGTCTTTCTTGTTTCTTCGCCTTGAATAATTCGTTATTCATTCGTCAGTCAACAGAAAATACGCGCGAAAATAGCCTCGTTATCATCTCAAACCCGAATGGAAAATCTCGGTTAAAAGTGGCGGTTGGCCGTTCGCATGTGTTGCATATAAATAGGGTCTTGAAACGGCTTAACGTTCATCTGCATGTCTGCTCAGCCCTCCCAAGATACCTCTATGGGTTTGGTTTCCAATTTTCCATTGTTTGATGGCTGCTGTGCGCCGTTGCTTAATTGTTCAATATCGCAGGGTCTAGCGCTACTCGTTTTAATCAGCGCAGTTGAAATTGGACTGATAAATTTGTAAAAATGTTGATTGCAGAGCGTTTCTAGGCGGGTGGAAATATAATTTTTGTTGATGTTCGTTGCATCGACTGACGCGTTCAGTGCCATTTGATAATGCGAAGGTTACTCAACAAGATGATTCAACATGGCCTACTATTTGTTTGTCTGCAAGCGCGGCTAACCAACTTATAATTGACGATTAACCAAAACAAGACGTTACCAATGACATATCAGCCGCCTAGAAGCGTTCTTGAGGTTCTGAAAGAAATCGAATTCGAAAAAGCGCTAACGCTGAATGATCCGCGTTTCGTCGATACGCGTGCGGCGCGTGGAAGCGAAAAAACGCTATCGCGTCTGGCGCGGAAATTTGGGCTTGATCTAGCGACTGGTCAATTCGTGCCAACCACGCAAAAGCATGTTTTGTTTTTTGGACACACCGGCAGCGGTAAAACCACCGAATTGCGCCATTACGCTAAAGAACTCAGCGGCCCCGAGAAATATTTGGTCATCGAGGTCGATATCTCGCTTGAGCTTGATTTACACAATGTGCAATACGCCGATACCTTGATGGCGATGGCAAAGTTTATGTTGTTAGCGCTGACCAAAAATAACGTTTCCCTGCCAGCAGACGCGCTAACACCACTTGAGAGCTGGTTCAGCGAGCGTGTACTGAGTGCGGAGGATGCCCGCGAATTTTCGGCGCTCATTGAAGCGGGCGGCGGTGTAAAAGGTAGCATCCCTTATTTAATTAGTGTGTTCACCAAATTCACTGCAGCATTCAAAACTAACGCCACTTATAAAGACTCTATCCGCAAAGTGATCCGTAATAACTTTGCAGACTTCTCAACCGCATTCAATGGCTTGTTGCGCGATGCGGAATCCGCGCTATCAGCTGCAGGCATTGCCACCCGAATTTTGTTTGTCGTGGACGGCACTGACAAATTACGTAGCGAAGACCGGCGTAATTTTTTTGTGCAAGATGCCGAGCAATTGTTGGCAATTGATACGCATGTCATTTATTCAGCACCGCTCAGTCTCAAATACGAAAGTAACCTCACCAACCGGCTCGATGCCGACTTAGTGTTGCCGATGATTAAGCTAAATGAAAGCGACGACACCGTCTATGTTGACGGGCCTGACGCGATGGTAAAGATACTTTTGCTACGAGCAGATCGCAACTTATTTGCCAGCGATGCTGAAGTTAAAAGGCTAGTTGAAATGTCAGGCGGCCACCCACGTGAGATGCTACGGCTGCTAAAGCTCTGCTGCGAATTCGCTGAAGATAACTCAATCAACGCCGCCACTGTTGCCGCCGCCATCAAGCAGCTTGCCGCTGATTACCGGCGCTTTCTTGAGCCTGAAGATTTTGCCGTGCTCGTTAAAGTAGATCGCGAGCACGCGCACGCCGGAAATGACGAGCGCAAACGTAAATTGCTTTATAACCTAGCCCTGCTCGAGTACAACGACGGTGGTTGGCAGCGCAGCCATCCTGTGGTGCGCACCTTAGAAGGCTACCGGCGTGCCGCGGACGCACTGGCCGCACAGCCCGTTTAATCCGTGAATCGCGACGAGCACCACAGGTTCGATCTTGAGCGGTTCACCGCAGCAGCAACATCATTGCAGCCTGAGCATGTCGATGATTTTCAGCGCCTGGTTAAAAATCTGCGGGTTGGTAACCAGTTTCAGCTTCTCTTTGCCGAATTCAACGATGTCGCCTACCGAAAAACAATAGTAGATGCGATTGATAGCGTCCTCTTAGTTGCCGACATCAAGGTCGCACACCTTCATCTAGATCGCGCCGAATTGCCAACCTTTGCTGCATTGGAGGAAGCTCTCCGGCACTTGTCGGCATCGCATGGCGCGATCCATATTTTCGGCGAGGAGAGTTCGTTCGATGATACCCAATGGCAAGAATTCAACATCCGGCGTGAAGTGATTGCGCACGACATCAGCGCACGCCTTATTTTTTGGATTACGGAAGCCTCGCTAAAAAAAATGATATCACTCGCACCAGATTTATGGGCATGGCGAGGCGGCGTTTTTTCATTCGAGCGGCATGCCCAGGCCGGTATTGCCTCGGTTCCGCTAGTCCGACCAATGCAGGCCTTCGACAATAGGCCACTGCATGAGGCCTCCAAACGCGTGGCCGTCATACGCCAACATTTGAACCAGCAGCCAGCGTTGTTGGATGCATTGCGACTACCGCTGCTGGACGAAATGGCAATGATTTTTTTTCGAATGGGGAATCTCGATGAGGCGCTGCGCATTCGGCTCGAAGAAGAATTGCCGGTCTATGAAAAGCTGGGCGATGTCCGTAGCGTTGCCATCACCAATGGCAAGATTGCCGATGTACTAGAGGCTCGTGGCGAGCTCGATGAGGCGCTGCGCATTCGGCGCGAAGTGGCGTTACCCGTCTATGAAAAGCTGGGCGATGTCTATAGCGTTGCCGTCACCAACGGCCAGATTGCCGATGTACTAGAGGCTCGTGGCGAGCTCGATGAGGCGCTGCGCATTCGGCGCGAAGTCGCATTACCGGTCTTTGAAAAG
>Ga0105049_10000166_pt1 | contig 66937 bp, 52 predicted proteins | sample MAT06_FD_78087 | JGI IMG/M metagenome (GOLD analysis project Ga0105049, IMG submission 78087) | Freshwater microbial communities from Lake Fryxell liftoff mats and glacier meltwater in Antarctica - MAT-06 | ecosystem: Environmental > Aquatic > Freshwater > Ice > Liftoff microbial mat | place...
AGATCCCTCGACGGCACCTATCCCTGGAGACCCACCGACTTTTTGAGCGATCCAGCGAGTGCCGCTCCTACTGCTAGTCCACCGTCGACTACGACTTACAACGTGACCTTCACCGACCTCTGCGGAAACAATGTGGATGCCGATATTTTAGTTAATGTGGAAGAGTTGACAGTGAATATCCCTTCTACCGCTACGCTCACGTGCAGCAATCCTCAATTGAGCGTAAGCGCCTCCTCCAATTTTGCCAATACCAGCTATGTGTGGACCACATTGGATGGCATCATTCTCACTGATCCAACTTCCAATGTATTTGGAACCAATGAGGAAGGAACGTATACGCTCACTGCTACCGCTCTCGAAATTTGCACCGACACTGAGTCCATTACCGTAGTCATCGATCAGATTGCCCCAGTGCCGAACGCGGGTGCAGACGCTGTGCTCAACTGCCTGAATCCTTTTCTGATTCTCAACGCAACTGCTGGAACCGCAGATGCTCTCGTTCAATGGAACACCCAAGGCACAGGGCTGATCGTCTCTGGTGCCTCCACGCTCACGCCGACTATCGGGGCTTCAGGAACCTATACACTCACCGTAACCGACTCAGGAAATGGCTGCGTGGGTTCGGATGCTCTTACAATCACTGATGACTTTGCCGCTCCGCAAATTACAATTGCCCTTCCCGATTCATTGTCGTGTTTGCAATCGCAGGTTGAACTGAATGTCATTCAATTTGAGCCGCTCCCATCTGTAACGTATGAGTGGAGCACCGAAGCAGGCAGTATTGTGAATGGCGCATCTACTGCCTCTCCCACTGTGAACGCTGCCGGCGTTTACTCGGTGATTGCCACCAATAACAGCAATGGGTGTTCGTCCAATGATTCTGCAGAAGTAGTGGCTACCGACGAAGTGAATATTGATCTTTCTTCGCTTACTTTTCCGAATATCATCACCCCCAACAATGATGATCTCAATAGAACATGGAAGCCGTTTCTGCGGATTGATCCTGAGTTAGATCTTTCTCTCTTTTTCGTAGAATATGAACTGCAGATTTTCAATCGGTGGGGCGCGTTGATCTTTGAAGGATCACCCTCGCAATTCGATTGGAAAGCCTCTGATGCAGAAAGTGGAGTGTATTACTACATCGTTCGCTACCGCACCGAATGCGGCGGCGGTGTGACTGGTGAACGCGAAGGGTATATTACCGTTACGCGCTGATTGTTTTCCCCCTATTTTACCATTCTATCGGTGCTTGTCCGTGTGACATCAAGTAAGCATTTGCCTGAGAGAAATGCCGATTTCCCAGAAAGCCCCGATAAGCTGATAGCGGTGAAGGATGCGCAGAACGCAAAATACAATGCCTGTGTTCGTCGATCAGAACGGCCTTTTTCGCCGCATAATTCCCCCAGAGCAGAAAGACCACATTCTCGCGCCCGACGCTTATTTCACGAATCACCTCATCGGTAAAATGCTCCCACCCTTTCTTCTGATGTGAACCCGCCTCGTGGGCGCGCACAGTGAGCACAGCATTGAGCAAAAGCACACCCTGATCGGCCCAGCGTGTTAGATTGCCATTGGCAGGCATGGCGCGACCGGTATCACTTTTTGTTTCTTTAAAAATAGTGACTAAAGATGGTGGAGGTTTGACCGACTCATTCACTGAAAAGCATAGGCCGTGTGCTTGTCCGGGACCATGATACGGATCCTGTCCGATGATTACCACGCGTACCTCATTAAACGCACACCGATTGAGTGCTTCAAATATGGATTCCTGCGGCGGATAAATTACGTGCTGCTGATACTCCCCATCCAGAAATTCCACCAGCTTTAAATAGGAAGGGGTGGAAAAAGAAGCTGCGAGCCTCCTTTTCCACCCTTCATTCAAATGCAATTGCATGATCGGTTAGCGAATCACCGAAAACTTCTTGGTGAGGTGCGTACCTGTGATGTGCACAAAGCTCACGTAGTATAAGCCAGAAGCAAACTGATCCACTGGCAATTGAGTAATCTCTCCTTCCAAGCGGAGTGTTTTTACCAAACCTCCGTCTGAACCGAAGATGCGTACTTCTTTTACTTCATCAAACAAAGACGTTGCAATTGAAATCCTGTCGGAAGCGAGGGCAGGATAGATTTTAATGTCTTCGTATTCAAATTCAAACTCATTCACGCCCACCGCGGTTCCTCCGCATGGCTGAGCTGAGTTGTTAGCGTCAACCGCTGAACCTTCAAGGATCGTTATACCGGTATTTCCCGAATCGAGCCATACCTTGAGTTTCTGACCAGCGGAATTAGGATTGCCGGTCCAGTGTCTATCCATTTTTCCATAAAAATCATCTGCGGTAGGGGCCGCGCAGAAAGATCCACCGCCAGTAAGGGTGCCGATAATGCGCTTGTTCATGTCGAAGATGGGTGAGCCAGACGACCCTCCTTCTGTGACACCCCAGTTTGTTTCAGTTTGCAGCCACTCCACGCGCCAGTGGGTGTTTGATGCGCCCCAGTTGCCAGAGGCAATATTATTAGAAGTTGATATTTTTTTCACATCGCCTGATGGGTGGTGAATACCGCGCACTTTAATTCCCCCCCCGCTAGCTGGCACAATTCCGGAAACATCCCACCCTGCGTAGTACGCGTCATAACTTTCAGGTATCGTTCCAGTCATTTCACACAAGGAGAAGTCGGAGCCAGAAGACCCGCCGCCGTCATTGGAATTTGCTCGCTGAATCACTCCCACGCGCTGTTGTGTGCTGCTTGCCGAACCCGTTCCACATCCAGAGCGGTGATAGTTGAAACGGACCGCCATAGAAAGGAGATCAGTAGGACTTGAGTCGATGGTACAGTGATAGGCCGTGAGGATATAATTCTTGCAGTCCTTTGACGTATTGTTCACTAACGTACCAGTGCATAAGCCTACTCCATCGTCGGCAGGAATGCTTAGACGAACTACCGCGTTGCGCTGGGGAGCCCATCCACCGCCTTCCGGACAGTTTACGTCGACCTGACATGCCTCACTTCCACCACGCTCTTCTCGGGGATCTTGAATGAAGCGGAAATAGTGACCGAAGCCTCGCACTTGCAGTTGTGCCTTGCCAATTACCGTAGCGGGTTCATAGTATTCAAGAATAGCTTCCTCGCCAAACACTTCAGCCGTTTGATAATAGCCATGTGCGCTATTTTCATTAGAAGTGTAAGGGCCTTCAAACCACGAGCGATCGGGGGCATAAACAAAAAGCGATGACCCTTCAGGAAGGTAAAGACGCTCGAAAAAAACGTTGACTGCTTTGGCACCTGAAGTATGGAATCGGAATTGCCACATTCTGTCGCCATTCTCGAGCATGGTCCATACGCCGTGCGTAGCTGGATTGATTGGGTAATCTGCGATCTTACCATAGATAGAGAGCGCGCCGTGTTTGTCCTGTTCGAGGGCATCCGCCATCAATTCTTCAAATACAAACGTCCCGACGTTAACTGATTCTAGTGCGTCGAGGTCGGCCTGAGCGAGATCAAAGCCCGCCGGCGTGGTTTGAGCGATTAGCGAGAAAGAGAATAGCCAAGCGGCTAGAATAGTAAAGTACTTCATGTGTTTATTCTACATTACAGGTTTTCAGCGGAGAAATATAGGACACCTCACAGCCACACACCACAACTTATTTTGGTCAATCCTTGATTGATACCCCGAGGGAGATATCTACCCTACTCTATTTTACACACTGAGAACCAGCCTATGCAAAGACCATTTCAGCCCCTACCTTTACAGCGCAAGGAATGCGATTGAGCAAAGTCTCCATATTGCTGGTGCGGTCCTACATCGGACCGTTTATAGTGACCTTCATGGTGGCTATGTTCATCTTCGAGATGCAATTCATCTGGGTGTACCTGGATGATTTTATGGGCAAAGGATTGAGCATCGGAGTCATCCTCAAACTTCTTGCTTTTGCATCAGCCCGCATTGTCAACATGGCACTGCCATTGGCTATTCTGATGAGCAGCATCATGACTTTCGGGGCGCTTGCCGAAAACAATGAGCTCACCGCAATGAAAAGTGCGGGTGCATCTTTGTTTAAAATCATGCGACCGCTCGTGGTATTCACGATGCTTTTGGCCGCCTCTTCCTTTTTCTTCGCCAACAACATCTGGCCGATTGCCAACCTGAAATTTCGCTCACTGTTATACAGCATCGTGCAACAGCGCCCTGCACTCAATCTGGAAAACGGAACGTTCTACAACGGTATTGAAGGCATCTCCATTCGGGTAGCGAAGAAAAATCCAGAAACCAATGCGCTGAAAGACGTAATGATTTACGATCACCGCGGTGCCACACGCGGCAATCGAACGGTGATTAGGGCCAAAAGCGGCGCCATGGAGCAGACCGAAGACAAGCGCTTCCTTGTGCTTACGCTTTTCGACGGACATACCTACGACGAGCAGGAAGAGGCCCGCCGGAAGAATAAGACCTATCCCATGATACGGGGTACATTTGAAGAGATGGTGCTTCGGTTGGATCTTAGTTCGTTTGCCTTCAGTGGCGACAATGAAGAAGTGTTTCGCAACAGCTACGAGATGATGACCATTCCGCAGCTCAGCACAGCCATTGACAGTTTGGAAATCCGTCGCGACAGCCTTATCAGTCAGGGCGCTATGGTGGGTTTGCAGCGATTGCATAGGGGTAATTCGGGCACAAGTGAAGAAGTGATAAAGGGTACTTGGTTTTTTGATAAACTCAATGCGGCCAATAGGGCCAACGCGCTGAGTGCGGCCAGAGAGGCAACACGGAGAGCCAAGGATCAGGTGTTCAGGGATCAGGAAGAGATCGAAAGTCGCGATAGGTTTATCCGCCGCCATAAAATTGAATGGCATCGGAAATTCATTTTGGGCGCGGCATGTATCGTGCTCTTTTTTATTGGGGCACCATTGGGCGCAATCATCCGCAAAGGCGGTCTGGGCTTGCCTACTGTAGTAGCACTAGGATTGTTTATCCTTTATCAATTGCTCACTATTGCAGGCGAGAAAATGGCCAAGGCAGGCATCACTGAAGTATGGGTGGGACTTTGGCTATCCACTTCCCTCATGTTACCACTGAGCATTTTTCTCACCTACAAGGCCTCAAAAGAAGCTGTATTGTTTGACAGAGATACTTATCTGAAAATAATCCGAATATTCGATCTTCGCAGATACCTGACGAGAACGACCAAGTGAGTGCTATGAAAATCCTTCAACTCTGTTTGAAACCTCCTCTTCCTGCGCGCGACGGCGGTTGCATTGCAATGAACAACGTGACGCAGGGATTGCTCGAAGCAGGACATGAAGTAAAAGTGCTTACCATTTATACGCACAAACACGATTTTCAGCCCGATCAAATGCCGGCTGAGTACGTGAAGCGGACACGAATAGAAGGAGTTTATGTCGACACGCGACTGAATGTGATGGATGCATTTGCGAATTTCATGACCTCTGACTCGTACAACATTAGTCGCTTTTTTAGTCCTGACATGGATCGCAAACTCATAGAGGTGCTGAAGAGCGAAAAATTCGATATTATCCATTTAGAGAGTTTGTTCATGACTCCCTATCTGCCTACTCTCAAGCGACTTACTAAGTCGCCAGTTGTGCTTCGCTCGCACAATTTGGAGTTTGTGATTTGGGAAAAGATAGCGGTAGGTACGCGCAACATTGCAAAGCGCACCTATCTCAGTTACCTCACCAAGCGGCTGAAGGATTACGAATTGAAAGCACTTGATGCAGTGTCGGGCATCGCCGCGATAAGTGAAGATGATTTGAAACGATTTAAAAAACTGGGGATCAAAAAGCCCATTCGGAATATCCCTTTTGGATTGTCGATAGAGGATTACCGACATACGGAGAAGAAGCCGGAGCTTGCGTTGTTTCATCTTGGAGCGATGGATTGGAGTCCCAATCTCGAAGGTGTTGTGTGGTTTTTAGATGTGGTCTGGCCAAAGATTCACGCCCAGCATCCCAAATTGAAACTGTATCTGGCAGGACGGAATATGCCGCTTGAACTGGGTGCTGGCTTGCCCAAGAATGTGGTGGCTGTAGGTGAAGTGGAAAGTGCCGCTGAATTCATGCAATCGAAAGCGATCATGATTGTGCCTCTCCTTTCAGGAGGTGGTATTCGGGTGAAGATCATTGAAGGGCTTGCCCTCGGTAAAGCGATCGTCAGCACAAGCATAGGAGCGGAAGGTATTGATTGCACCCACGGCAAAGAGATTATGATCGCCAATACACCCGCAGAGTGGGCCAAAGCAATCAGCAGACTACTCGCGAATCCTGAAAAGATTCCCGAACTCGGGGCGCATGGGCGCGCGCATGTGGAAACTCATTTCGACAACGATGTGATCACCAACAATCTGGTGAATTTCTATAAGGAGCTTAAGTCTCGATGAAAGTGTTTGTGCTCCTTTCGCGCGTGCCTTATCCATTGGAGAAGGGAGATAAACTAAGAGCATTTCATCAAGTGCGGCTTTTAGCGAAACACCACGAAGTGTACCTCTGTTGTTTGTCAGATGGAAAGAAAGATCCAGAGTCGCTTGCTTACCTCCGCACGCTGGTGCAGCATGTAGAAGTAATTCGACTGAGTCGATTTCGAATTGGACTTCGCATGATTAGGGCAATGTTTTCCGACCGGCCTTTTCAGCTCCATTATTTCTATCAGTCGAAAGCCGCGCGCAAAGTGCGTGCAAGTATCAGCGCATTTGCTCCTGATCATATTTACTGTCAGCTCATACGATGCACGGAGTATATCAAGCATTTGCACGAATACCGAAAGACAGTAGACTACATGGACGCGCTTAACGCCGGCTTGCGGCGTCGAGCGGAAATTGCGCCGTGGTATTTGCGCTGGTTCCTTCTAGAAGAAGCCCGTCGACTGGTCGCTTACGAAAATCTGATATTTGAGTACTTCGATCATCACACGATTATTAGTCAGCAAGACCAGCAACTGATTTATCATCCCGATCGGGCACAGATTCGCGTCATTCCAAATGGCGTGGACTCCGATTATTTCCATCCAGAACAGGCTACGCAGGATATTGATTTAGTCTTTACCGGCAATATGAGTTATCCGCCAAACGTGGATTGTGCGAGGCGCTTGGCTCTTGAAATTCTACCGCTTATTCATTCGCACCGTCCGGAGACACGCCTGCTGATTGCGGGGGCCAATCCGGTGGCAGAAATCACCGAACTCGCCAACTCACACGTAGAAGTTTCCGGTTGGATGGAAGACATTCGGAAGGCCTATTCACGTTCCAAAGTATTCATTGCCCCGATGCGAATTGGAAGCGGCATGCAAAACAAATTGTTGGAGGCTATGAGCATGGAAATGCCTTGTATAACCACTCCCCTAGCGGCCAATGCGCTCCCTGCTGGGGTGCGAAATTTCTTGCGCGTAAGTGATGACAATGCCGAGATTGCCCGCATGACTTTGCTCCTGCTTGATCAACCCGACCAACACAAAGAGCTCGGAAAAGCTGGAAGGGAAATGGTCTGCAGACAATTCAATTGGGCGCAATCGGTGCATGAACTCGAAAACCTTTTTTTGACTACTAAGCCCACCGTATGAAAACACTCTGTGTAAGTATCGCTCTGCTTTGGCAATTCTCTTTGGTCCTTGCTCAAGCTACATTGGTATCCGGACCGATGCTAGGCTCGGTCAATATACGAGATGCGAAAATCTGGTTTCAGTTTGACGGCCCCGGTGATCAAGAATTGATTTACTGGCCAGAAAGTGAGCCAGCGCTAAGGAAATCTCTGGTGCTTTATCCCAACTCAGAATATGGCTGGACAGCTACGGCAGCGCTTTCCGATTTGCAGGCCGGAACGACATATCAGTACAATCTGAAAAGTTTTCCATCAAGCAAATGGTCATTTGGCACTCAATCCCTGTGGCAATGGCGCTCTGATCCTCCTGCCTTCCGCATGGCCATGGGAAGTTGCACATATATCAACGAGCCTGATTTTGATCGTCCGGGGAAACCATACGGCGGCGAATATGAAATCTATACTTCCATTTCGAATACTAAACCGGAACTAATGCTTTGGCTGGGCGACAATGTGTATTTCCGAGAGGTTGACTGGACGTCCAAAAGCGGGATGGTACATCGGTATTCGCATACACGGCGTAATCCGGAGTTGAATGCGTTGCTCCCCGCCTGCGCCCATTATGCCATTTGGGACGACCATGACTTTGGACCGAACGACGCCACCGGATGCTTTGTACACAAGGAATCAGCGCTGGAAGTCTTTGAACAATTCTGGGCAAATCCCACCACAGGAATATCGCACGGGGATGGAATTACCACCCAATTTAATTGGAACGACATCGACTATTTTTTACTCGACAACCGCTACAATCGCACCTCTTCCGATCTCAAGGGACTGCCAACCACCATTCTCGGCGAAGATCAGATTCAATGGCTCATTCAATCCTTGAAGGCAAGCGCGGCCCCATTTAAAATGGTTGCCATAGGCGGACAAGTGTTGAGCACCGCAGAAAAATTCGAGAATTACAGCACATTTCCTGAGGAGAGGACGCGGCTGTTGAAACTGATTGAAGAGAACGATATCCGCGGAGTTATTTTTCTAACCGGCGACAGGCATTGCACCGAATTGAGTAAGTTGGAATTGGCGGGGGGAAATGTAATCTATGACTTGACTTGCTCGCCTTTATCGAGTACTGCTTATGATGTTTCAAAGGAAGAAAACACCTTGCGCGTACCCGGCACACTAGTCCCTGTGCGCAACTTCGCCACGATTGAATTCAGTGGACCAAGCAAAGAAAGGATTGCTGAAATAAAAGTTTTTAATTCGTCAGGGGAAATGCTCTGGATTCAGCGCATTGAGTCTACTACGAAATGAAATGCGGAGTTATTTTCCTGCGCTGTGGTTTTTCTCGAGTTGTTTCATCCCCCAGGCTTCCCCTTCTTCCATGGTAGCCACAAGTCGGTAAGCAATTGTAGGTTTAAATACCGTGAAGTAAAAATTAGCAGCAAGACGCTTTGGCAAACTAGGAGCAACAATAGCAGAACATATAAAGGGACTTGTATCTTCTGTAGATCGGCCATAGCGAATGGCTTCGGGATCGTGCTCAGCAAAATCACCAGAAACAACCACTAGGGCATATTTCTTTTCCATTCCCAAACGATTAATGAGTGATTGGGTGATTTCCATTTGATCCGCCAGAGTGGTGCGAGAATTATCGTCGATGGTATATTCCACGATGTGATCAGCACGTACACGAATGTGTACATGATTCACCTTCCATTCCAGCAGTATTTCTCGTTCGGCGAACATCAATGTGGATCCATCGAGATAAAGTACTAATTTAGTGACCTTATTCGTTGAATCGTATTCTATTTTCTATTATTTCTTAAATGATGAACATCTATTTCCGGTCGCTGATGCGAATGTTCTTATTAGCTGCGATTGTAAGTCTATTCTCTTGTGAGAATAATGTAGCCTATGAGAAGTATGAAACGCTAGGAAGCAATTATGAATGGCGCAAATCGAAGCCCGTCACCTTTACTATTCCCATAACGGACAACAGCAAACCGTATGAATTCGATCTTGCGTTTCGCTGCGCCACGGGTTTTGCTTATGACAAACTTATTGTGCAAATTGAAGAAACTGCACCTTCAGGAAAGGTAACACGCAAAGACATGGAAGTGCCCGTAAGAAATGAAGACGGGACCTTTCAAGGAGAAATGGGATTCGACTTGGTGGATATTGTTATTCCTATTGCTGAATCAAAAGAATATCCTACCCATGGAGATTATCGCTACGAAATCCAGCACGTCATGCAAGGCGTGGATACGCTTGATTATGCGCTTGAAATAGGGTTGATTTTGCGCGCTAAAGAATAGCTCAGGAAACGCTCATCGGAACTTCCATGAGCAGTACTTCCGCATCCGAGTTAGCCTTTATATCCAGTGATTGTATGTCCCAAAGACCGGCGGCATCTCGAGTGCGAAGTACTTCACCATTCACATTGATCTCTCCTGAAATTACGAATGCGTATACCCCATTTCCTTTGGGCATGTGCAATGCATAGGTGAGCTGCGCTTCCTTATCGAGTCTGCCGAGATTGAACCACGCGTTTTGGTGAATCCAGACACCCTCATCATCCTTACTGGGAGAAAGAATCTGTTGCCAACCATTTTGAACGGGTTCACCCAACTTGATCTGATCATAACGTGGCGTCACACCATGTTTGTTTGGAAACAACCAGATTTGGAGGAGCTTCAAATCCTGGTCAGCGAGATGATTGAACTCACTGTGATGGATTCCTGTGCCGGCGCTCATTACCTGAACCTCGCCGCGGGCAATGATGCCTTGGTTGCCCATGCTGTCTTTGTGTTCAATTGCACCTTCCAGCGGAATGGTGATAATCTCCATGTTATCGTGCGGATGCGTGCTAAATCCACGTCCGCCGGCGATCGTATCATCATTCAACACACGAAGCACACCGAAATGCATGCGCTCTGGATTGTAGTATCCTGCGAATGAAAACGAGTGACGTGCATTGAGCCAGCCGTGATTGGCCTGTCCGCGGGTTTCTGCTCGGTGAATTACCATTTGATTCACTGCATCTGATTTTGAAGGAGGAATGTGGTTGAACCCAACCTGAGCCGTCAACGGATAGAGCTCGTCAATTTCATTCTCAATCACTTTCGCAACAGCAGTTCCGGTGACTAGGATGCCCGTACCGAGCATAGCCTTTTTTAGAAAATCTTTACGTTCCATCGCGTGTGCTTTTTGTAATTAGTGAATCAAAGTAAGTCCAAAATCGAATAGAACCGTATTGATCAAGGTCAAGGTAATGCACTACACGACCCCACATCTATTAACATTGCACAATGGATTGGGTGCTGATCGTCCTTTTTTTTCTAATTGCCTTTTTATACAGTTCTGCCGGATTTGGCGGAGGAAGTTTGTACCTCGCTGTGCTCGGTCAACAATCGATTCCTGTAGCAACTATGCGCAGCTTGGCATTGCTATGCAATATGACTGTAACGGGGGTTTCCTTGCCTAGGTATTTCGGGAAAAGGCTGCTCCCACTGCGTCGCAATTTGATGCTAGTGCTTTGCAGCATTCCCTTCGTGTTTGTAGGCGCCACTGCACGGATCAGTGCATCCACTTTTTACCTTCTTCTCGCCATCGCCCTGCTCCTCGCTGGGATTGCGATTTCGGTGCAACGAAAAAAAAGTGTAAAGCGTTCTACACTTCCGCAATGGATCATCTTTCCCCTAGCCTCAGCGGCCGGATTGCTCGCGGGACTCACAGGAATTGGTGGAGGAGTTTACCTTTCACCAGTGATGTATTTTTTACGTTGGGGAAATGAGCGTGAGATCGCTGCAAGTTCCTCCTTTTTTATCGCCATCAATTCGCTGGTGGGTATTGCCGGACTGGTTTGGTCAGGACAACTTACCTTTGTCTGGGAAAGTCTTTTTTTAATTGCGGCAGTGCTCCTTGGAGGTTGGATCGGATCGCATTTGGCGTCAAAGACATTGAACGTATCTGCTTTGCGTTATCTCACATCCGGAATTCTCATCTTTGCAGCGTTGCGCATAATTTATCTCCATCTGTGAAAATTAACCTTCTGAGCTTTGGCAAATCCCGCGATTATACGGGACATCGTAAGATGGAACTCGATATTCCGGATGCCTGTACAGTTGCACAATTGCGACGCTTTCTTTCTGCAAAATTCCCGGGACTCGATGAACGCCTCGGCTATTCCATTGCCGTGAATGAAACCTATGCGGGCAATGACGAGATCGTCTCAGAGAATGCCGAGGTGGCGCTTATCCCGCCGGTAAGTGGTGGCTGATCACGGCGTAGGGCTTACCCATTCTTCGCCATCAGCAAAAACTTCCTTTTTCCAAATTGGGATAGAACGCTTGAGCTCGTCCATCAGCCAGGCGCATGCTTCGAAAGCTTCCGGTCTATGGGCAGCGCTGATCCCAGCGATCACGGCTGTTTCACCCGGATACACAATTCCTGTTCGATGGCCCAACACGATGCGATGCACGTTCCAGCGCTCTCGCAATTCCCAGCACAACGTATCGAATTGACTGAGCACCATCGATTCGTACACTTCAAAGTCGAGGTGCTGCACTGCACGATCGGAGGATTGATTGCGGACGACGCCGGAGAACAACACTTCAGCTCCTGACTGCACAGTCCGTAGAAAAGTGATGGCATATAACTCGTCCAAGGGCTCGCTGCTAAGCGAGATTCTTTGACCCTTCAAGGGGCTATCTAGTTCGTCAGTACTCATTGCTTTTGCGTCCCTCCTTTCGGCTTTTCCTTCGCCTTTTTCATGTCAATCACTTGCTTGCCTCCCTCCTGAAATTCAGGACCGCGCTTGCTGTTCTTCTCGGCTACCTGCATTTTCACATCGCCCTGAGTATGATTGGTCCACATCAATTTATTCTCTTTCAGTGCGAAGGTGTCGTTGTAACGAACAGATCCTTGAGTGGACTGAACCACCGAAGAGCAGCGAAAACCATCCTTAGTGGCGAGCACTTGCAGCAGCATGAGTTGGCCCGATTTGCCCGGAGCACTTAGAGCATCGGAGGCAACTGTATTGTGTCCGATCCACTTCGAAGCCAGATCGCGCGCGCCAGCTTCGTTGAGTCCGAGGGCATCGTAGAGCGCACACGGAGATATGCATCCTGCATCATGAACAGTGATGAAATAGGAGATAAGTGCCTTCTCCGGCTCGCTGGATTTTTGGATGAAATCTTCGTCAATCGTCAAGTCATTTTTCAGCGTGCGGGAAAAAACCACTCCAGTTCGCTCCGCGGTATTTTCTGCATGACGCACAAAAGAATTGCCTTGTTTCCCCACAATTTTATCGAGCAGATCGAGCGTGTAATCCAACTCACTGGCGACGGTATGTCCATTCGCATCCAAAGAAAGCAGTCCTTTCTCGACCGGACGGTAGAAGCTTTTTTCTTCTGAAAACATCCGGTCCAATCGAATACGAGTATTGTTTTCTTCAAAGCGATAGTTTCCGTAGCGACCATTCGAGGCACCTCGTTCAACGGGCTTTCCGAGATATCGCTCGCGAATTGCGTATGAACTATCGGCAAAAAGAGTGAGGTGAACTAAGATGCCTTCACAATCGGCGCAAGGCAAAGTGTCGGAGTACAAGCCACTGATGGCTGTGTATGGATCACTTTCGGAAGGTGAAATAGAAGAGGTTGAATCAGCGGGTTGGTCATCGCAAGAGACAAGCAGAGACGCCGCGAAAAGAACAAAAAACCAGTTTTTGGACGCTTGAAAATTATTCATGGCGGTAAAAATACAACCTCATCGAAGGGAAGACATCACCCGACGTTTAAGGTTTTAACGAATTCTCTGATCCCGTTAACAATTGGCTTAACGACACACTCAAGGAGGAATGGCGAAATTTGCGATACTGTATTCCAACTTCCTGTTGGAACCTCAGTAAAAAAGGGTTTATCCCCTTTGGTTAAGGTTTAGTGGGAAAGGGCGGCAACGAGCCGCCCTTTTTCATTCAGACAAATATTAACTTGGATTATTCGATATAAATCGTCTTTCCAGACTCAGATTTTTCTGTGGAATCTGTTTGTTGTTCGAGCGGACGCTCAGCAACCCAATTATCTTCCCACATAATGCGAGTTTGTCCGGCCATTTCACGATCCCACCAGATCAATCCGATGTTGTCGCCAAACTTCACTGATTTACCACGAGGAATAAGGACTACAATTTCAACTTCTTGCCCTCGGAATGGATCGCCAGCAGGAATTGAATAGATAGGATCAAGTTTCAACTCATTGCTTTCAATGGACCAATTGTACTGAATATTAGAGGCTAATTCTCCAGCCTTACGTTTGCCGGCTCCGCGACTTTTACGAATCACTCGTACGCTGAATTCAGTGTTGGACGACTCTTCAAAAGCGAGATCGATTGGCTCGCCCAAATAAGTGGTATCACCGCTTGTCTGAATGAGTTCGAAGAAATCATCGCGGTCATTTGCGCTTCTCCCGGTGAAAATGATATCCGGGTTCACATTGACAACAAGTGTATCAATAGAGTTGGCTGGCAAAACTTTCAATTCACGAAGCTCGGCATCTGCAGAAAATTCGCGTCCCATGCGGATTCCACCTATTGAAGAAAGTACCACGCCGAGGAAGAAAAGCGCTGCGAGTGACCAGCCTAGGCCTTTAATTTTACGTGCAGAACCGATGAGTAATTTAAATCCACCGTAGAGCAGGGCTACCGCAGGAATACCCAATACGAGAGTGATTCCAAGAGTCAACATCCAATAGGAACCTGTGTCACCAAAGATGAGTTGGTTAAACTGATCCAGGTTAAAATCAGACGCACCGAAGAAGCTAAACTCCGCGAAAATGAACAGCGAAAGCAAAGATCCCAGCAATCCGAAACCAAGGAATATCATGAATACTCCAACGAGTTTAGAAACCACAGTACCCATCACGGTGAGGAAGTGTGATTGCTGATTGGACCCAACGGTGTTGCTCCAGCGTGATACATTTTCGCCCGCTTTGCGCGCTTCACGATTGACGAATCGGCGAATATTCTCAACGTTTACAGGCTCTCCGCGCATCTGCAATTTTTCAGCAGTTGTTTTGGCTTCTGGAATCAAAGCCCAGAGAAGAATGTAGGCGAAAATAGCAGTGCCGGCGCTGAGAATCGCGAAGACCACAAACACAATGCGCAGTATCAGGGGATCCCATCCAAAGTAATGCGCCAATCCTGCACTCACACCGCCCAACACTGCATCTTCACGATCGCGGTAAATACGACGCTTGTTGTGACGAATTCGTTCGTGTTCGGTCTCCGAGTTCGACGCAGAATCGCCGACTACAAAATCTTCCGGCTGACCCATGATAACGATTACCTCTTCCACGTGACTTTTCACCACCACGTTTCTTTTCTCATCGAGTCGCTCAGTGAAAAGTTCAGATATCCGCACCTCGATATCGGTCATGATCTCTCCTTCTCCTGGATCTCCGGTGAAGTTGAGTTTAACGCGCTCGAGATAATTGCGGAGAATAAAGAAGGCTTCTTCTTCGATATTGAATATCGTGCCCCCCAGGTTCACGGTTACAGTCTTATTCATGGGTCTTGGTGTTAGTGGTTTGGTTCACGGCATGGGCGAGTTCATCCCAGGTTTTTCGGAGTTCTTCGAGAAAAATTTTACCGGTTTCGGTAATCTGGTAATACTTACGAGGTGGACCTTGCGTACTTTCTTCCCAGCGATAGCCGAGCAGTCCGTCGTTTTTTAGGCGCGTAAGCAGCGGGTAGAGCGTTCCTTCCACCACAATCAGTTGAGCTTGTTTGAGCTCCGACATGATATCAGAAGGATAGGCTTCGCCGCGTCGGAGGATCGACAGGATGCAGAATTCGAGCACCCCTTTCCTCATTTGAGCTTTGGCATTTTCAATATCCATGGATTGCTTTGTTTAATTAAGTTATCACTGTACAAAATGAAAGTTCAGTGCGAGGTGGAAAGTATGTCCGTATGCCCAATCGAAGCCTGGCAATCGCTTTCCGGAAAGTTTCTCGATGATGTATCCGCTGAGCTGCTCTGATTCAGCATCTACAGTGATTACTTCGATCACCCCTTCCTCCGAGATGGTGAAAGAGACCTTTGCGTGCGCTCCTTCCGCCTTCGCAGAAAGGAAAGATGGATATCCGATGATTGCCCGGATATTTCTCAAAAGTGCCTGCTCGTCACTTCTCGAGTCGGCCATTTCCACTGGAGCACGCTCAGTAATTACGTGGTTTGGTTTGCTAAGAGTCATGGCAAGTGCTGCGCTGTAAATTCCCAGAAAGGAAAGAATTAGAAGTGCGGTGGTTTTGATCCAAAGGTTTGTTTTCATGGTATTCAGTGTTGTTATGTTTGGTATAGTAAAGGGTTTCGCCGATTAAATGACGAAGCAAAGATATATCCTTAACACGGTTGTTTGCTACACATAGTACTAGAAAATTTGTTAATTTTGTTACTTATTTGATTTATAGCCACTTCACTTAATTCAGACTTCTCTGAAATGAGTTAAGTCTTCGATTAAAACGAAATCCATTAGGGAGATTGACTTTTAAATGGTATACTTGACCATGAGGACCTTGACTCTCATTCTGTTCTTTCTGAGCTTAACTGCTGGCCTGCTTGCGCAGGATAGGTGGCTTCGCAAACGAGCGAGTGCGCTGCAGGATGAGGCTCTCGATCTCGATGCCTTCACCTCTGGACATTATCTGGTTGGAGGTTTTTTTGGACAATCCATCGCATGTGGGAATACCACGCTTCAGTCTGCTGGGCAGTCGGATGCTTACCTAGAAAAAATTGCGGCAGATGGCTCTACCATTTGGGCAAAGCGTTTTGGCGGCTCATTGAGCGATCGGATTACTGCGGTGGCCGCAGGCGCTGACGGCTCTTCGTATGCGATTGGGCTTTTTACCGGCACTGCTACTTTCGATAGCTATGAGCTAACTGCCATCGGGGACTCATTGGACATTTTTATTCTTAAAGTCGCTAATAATGGCGAGGTGGAATGGGTGAATCAATGCGGCGGACTGGGTAATGATTACCCTCATGGAATTGATGTGAATGCCTCGGGAGAAGTAGTTGCGTGCGGCAATTTCAGGTATTCAGCCAATTTTGGAACGACCGTGCTCACAGCAACAAACTACCCCGGTACACTTCTATCCAGTTTTGACTCTTTTTTGGCGCGTCTCAACAGCAACGGCCAGTGGATATCGACAAAGCATATAGAATCCACATACGATGTGAGTGCATTTGATGCGGTGATAACCAATGACGGGACTGTTCATGCAATTGGACAATTCAGTCAGTCGGTTACCATTGATCAGACGCATACCACATTCGTAGATCAGGCTGGCTTCATTGTATCATTGAATTCCGACAACAGCGAATCTTGGTTTCTGACCATGAACGGAGCGCAAGTTTCGGGTTATGATCTGGAGTTGGCACCGGGAGGAGATTTGCTTGCGTCCGGAAATTTCCGCGGACAGTTGGCTCTGAATAGTGTGTTTGGCGTTCAATTGGTCCCATCGGATTACCTTCAGAATGCCTTTCTGATCCGACTTACAGCAGAGGGTTTTCCGGTTTGGACTCATATTCTTGGAAGTGACAATGAAATCACTGCGCGCAAAAGCGCTATAGGCCCTGCGGGCGAAATTTATCAAGTAGGCATGTTTGGGTGTGTGCTGAGTGAGCTTGAGGATGAACTAGGCGAAGGGTACTTTCACAGTGCAGGTTTTCGAGATGTATTTATTGTTCGCTGCACTCCTGATGGGACACGAGCATGGCAGAGGCAGTTTGGTGGTCCGGGAAATGATTTATGTTGGGGGATCGGTTGCACTATTTCTGACCAGCCTCGCATTGCCGGTGGTTTCAAAAAATTCTTTAGTGCACCGAATCAGGGCAGTTTTCAATACCTGTCAGACAATGAGGTCGAAGATGACGACACCTTTCTGGATGATTATTACTATTCGCCCAACGAGAATACCTCTTGTGGTGGATGGATTTATGGCTCCTACAGGAGTATACAGGGAATTGGGGCTCAGGATATTTTCATCGCTAATCCAGTGGATTTGAATGCGCCCATTTACGATATTTATGCGCTCTCGGGCACGCAACTGAATTGCGACCGCTCTCCCTTCTTGCCCCTGATTAGCATAGATCAAGGAGAATCGGGATACCGCGAAGCGCTTCAAAGTATTGAAGTGTGTGGAGAGAGTCAGGTCATTTATTTTCATTCGAATACTGGAACAAACAACTACATTGGCCCTGAATACAATTGGATATGGAACGATGGCAGTTCACAAGACGATCTGCAAGTCTATGAGAGCGGTGTTGTATGGCTTTCTGGACAGCGGACAGACGGTTGTGCGGCATTCTCAGATAGCGTTTATATCGAATTAATACCCTTCGAATGCCAACCTGTTCTGATAGATGGTGTAGATCCAAGTCCAAACTGTTTCGCATCTGCGGGATTTTGTGCGCCGGCAGAGTATACGCTGAGCACTGAATTGGATCTAGGGTACACTGCATTCTGGATAACTTCAGATGGCACCAGCATTGACGCCATCGAGCCATATATTGTTGGAGATAACCAACCTCCCTACCTCGAATGGATCAGTCCGGATGGTTGCGTCGGACACACAGATGTTGAGGTACAAGTAGTGACCCCTTTAGACAGTATAATGCCTCAGTTCTTCATTGAATTTGAAGATATCATACTCAATGAGGGAGATTCAATTAATGTGTGCAGCGGTGAGACTCTTTCCTTATTTCTCATTGATGCTTATGGACAAACCAATTTTGACCAACTCACAAGCATTCTGGGAACGATTGATGACGTCCCCTTTCTCTCTCAAAATGCCCATGCTACCTACTATCCGAGCATTTCAGGTTGGCATCTGTTTGAAGCGAGTGGCTTCCTTCACAACACCTCAATCTGCCCAGATCAGGATACAGTGTTTGCCGGGTTGTATTCGATCTATATCAATCTGATACCCACACCTGAATCGTGGGTCAGTGTGTTAGGCAATAACATGGTGTGTCCGGGTGAAACTACTAGTGTATTGATCGAGAGCAATGGTACATTAACATGGTCGGGCAACGGCATGTCTGGGGCTGGAAATGGGATGTGGGATCTGCCTGCGGGTCAATACAGCGCTTTTTCATCTCTCACGATCAACGGGTGTACTTCTCAGATTTATGCTCCATTCCAAGTCCCCACAAAACCGAATCCAATAGCGACGAGCGATCCTAATCCACCAATTGTGTGCCCTGGACAAACCGTAACACTTAGCGTAACACCAGGAATCAGCTACGAGTGGATCGGACCGCTGGGTGGTGTGGTTAGTACAGACCAATCGTTCGAAGTCTCGGTGATCGGCTACTATTTCTGTCGTGTAACGGATGAAGACGGCTGTGTGCTAGAATCTAATTTTATCGAAACGCTGGAATTCACATCACCTGAACTCCTTGTCTACCCTTCAACTGATCTGTGCAGTCAATCTTCTGTAAGTCTGCAGTTGATCAATGTGGAATCTGCGACTTGGCAATGGCTTGCTCCTTTGTCAGGCTCCTTCGCAAATCAGATTGTCACAGAGCCCGGCGAATACGGAGTGGAATTGCAATACTGTGGAAACTCCTATTCTCAATACGTCACCATTACAGACACTCCAACTCCCAGCTCCATAGAAGCTTCAGCCCCGGAGGTGTGCACGAATTCCCCCGTGACACTTAGTGGCAACCCCGGCATGGCAGGATACCTCTGGCAACCGGGGAATTTAACTACTCCCATAATTTCGGTCAATGAGCCTGGGATTTACACGTTGACTACGTTTAATGTTTCAGGTTGTCAGGGAATAAGCAGCATTGAACTGCTTCCTGTTTTTGTGGAATCAGTGAGCGGAGAATCTGCCTACAGCGCTTGCTACGGATCAGACATTGAACTGCAGGCTCAAGCCTCTGGTGAGGTGGTTTGGTCCAATCAGGAATCCGGCAGTCCCGTGTTGTTTATCGGCAGCGATTTCGTGTGGACTAATGCAGTTCAGGATGCTGTGCTCTATGCATTCAATCAGGATAACCTTTGTTTGAGTGAGCCGCTCCTAATCACTGTGACTATCGATGAATTCTCTTTCCCCCCTGCAGTGAGCAGTTCAGAGAATGCTTGCCTAGGGGGTATTTGGTGGATTTCTGCTCTCGCGGAAGGCACCAATCAATATTTCTGGCAGACACCTGGAGGCATTCAATCATCAGGGGCCTTTCTGGAAATTTCCCCAGTTTCAGGAGAGGATGCGGGAGTATATGAGTTAATTGTTGAAAATGAAAACTGTGGATTGAATTCATATCTCTTTCCTTACACCCCACTCTCTCCGCCCATTGGAAATTTGACGGTATCTCCAGATTCAGCATTTTGCATCGGAAGTGAGGTGATAATGACCATTGTTGATTTTGACACAGCTCCGTTGATCGGGTGGATTTTGCCTTCAGGTGCATTTTACGACGGCGCTGCTCTGTGGATCGATTCTTTAAGCTTCACTGATGGTGGAGTCTATCAGGCGGTAGTTTCCGGACTTGCGTGTAATCCAGTGTTTTCGGAGGTTGTATTAGACGTAAATCCGCCGCCTTTTTTCGACCTGACCGAAGAGAGTTTCTTCTGTGAAGAAAGTATTCTATACATTCAGGGACCGGATGAAATGAATCACTACATCTGGAGCACTGAAAACACCGAGTCGTATATCTCGGTTGGGGATAGCGGATGGTATTGGCTCACTGTAACAGACAACTTCGGGTGCTCCTACACCGACAGTATTCACGTTACAAATCCAGACTGTCCGGAAATGGAGGTAAACATCTTCACCCCAAATGGAGATGGAAAGAACGACTATCTCGACTTTTATATCTATGGGACGGACGTGACAAGTGTGTCGATATTCAATCGCTGGGGAACAGAAATTCAGCGTTTGGAGGCGCCAAACCTGAAATGGTACGGCCACACTACCACCAGTGATAGACTCGAAGAAGGCACCTATTACTTTGTGCTCACTCGCAGCAGCCCGGCGAAGAATAGACCCAAGAATCGGGGTTCAGTAATGTTGCTTCGTTAGAATTCCATCGAAGCCTCCTGCTATATTCGCCCCGTGAATACTCCTGAAAATCTGATGCTCAGATGCTTCCGTCTCGCTTCAATGGGACTCGGTGGAACCTATCCCAATCCTCTTGTTGGTTGTGTCATTGTGCACAACGACGAAATCATTGGAGAAGGATTTCATCAACGTGCGGGTGAGGCGCATGCAGAGGCAGTGGCTATAGAATCAGTGAAGGACAAAGACTTACTTCGCGAAAGCACTTTGTATGTGAATCTAGAGCCCTGCGCCCATCTTGGAAAAACGCCACCTTGTTCGGACCTAATCATTGAACATGGAATTCCTCGTCTGGTAATTTGCAACACCGATCCATTTCATGCGGTTAACGGCAAGGGAATTGAACAACTGACAACCGCTGGCATCGCAGTAACCACAGGCTTGCTCGAAGAAGAGGGTACCCGTCTCAATCGCCGGTTTTTTACGGTTCAAAAAAAGCAACGTCCTTATATTATTCTGAAGTGGGCCCAGACTGCGGACGGCAATATGGATAAGGAGCGAGCGCCACACGAGCAAGGTAGTTTTGTGATCAGCGGAGAACCAGCGCAGTGGCTGATGCATCGCTGGCGATCGGAAGAGCACGCGATAATGGTAGGCACGCGTACAGCGGTTGTCGATAATCCGCGCTTAAATGTGCGTCATGTTTCAGGAAGAGATCCCATTCGGTTTGTGGTTGATCGCGAGAATGAACTTCCTGATTCCCTTCATTTGTTTCAAGGTGATGAGCCCGCGATTCGGCTCCTTTCAGTGGATGCTGCGGGATGGGTTCAGGAGATGCATGCAATGGGCATTCATTCCATCATGGTGGAAGGAGGAGCGGCTACGCTGAAATCATTTATCGATGCAGACTTATGGGATGAGGCCCGAATAATCCAGTCGGCCCAATGGATAGGTCACGGACTGCGGGCTCCACAACTCAATTCATGGCCAAACAATCAAACTTCGGTGGGCAACGACACCATCTTCACTCATTATAGGGAATGACCGATCTCGTTTTTTCTATTCTTACCAATTCCGCTATTTACCTGCTTTTCAAGTGGTATCAGCAATTGGGAATTCGCATTTTTCCTGCGATTGTCATCAACTACATCACTGCATTTTCACTCGGGCTATTGCTCATCCCCGATCCACACCTTGCCCTTTCTGCTGCCATGGAATGGCCGATATGGATGACAGGTGGGCTCGCTCTGGGCGTGATTTTCATTTCTATCTTTTACCTGATGGCAATTACCGCTCAGCGCGTAGGTGTGGCTGTGAGTACGATCGCCTCAAAAATGTCGCTTGCACTAGCTGCCTTGCTGTTCGTTTGGGCTGATCCGACGGAGCATTTGGGTTGGGTCAAATCACTGGCTATCGTTCTGGCCATCGGAGGAGTTGTCTTTTCTTCAATGAAAGAAGGCGCATTGTCATTCGACCGCAGCATGCTCATCTGGCCGCTACTCATTCTCTTTGGAAGCACTATAATCGACTTTGGAATAGCATGGCTATCGAAATTCGTAACGAATGAAAGTGAACGCACCCTTTTTTCCTGTTTGTCGTTTTGTACGGCGGGTATGGTAGGAATCAGCATTCTCTTCATTCAGCGCATGCGCGGAAAATCAGGATTGGGTTGGAAGGAAGCTGTGGCCGGAGTGTTTCTTGGACTCGTCAATTTCGGATCGATTTTCTTCCTCGTGCGCGCATACAATAGTGGCTTATTGCCCATGTCATCGCTGCTGCCTGTCAACAACCTAAGTGTCGTTCTTGTGGGTGCCTTGGGGGCTATTATTTTATTCCGCGAGCGGCTTTCAGCCAAGAATTGGATCGGTGTGGCTTTGAGTGTGCTTGCCCTTGTATTGCTGCTTGGCGAGCGATCACAGTAACCGAAAGTGTCCTAATTTCTTTTTTAATAATAAAAAAAAGAGCCGCCCAGAATCAGTCAGCTCCTCTCCTATCCTAGCATGATTTATTTTTTCTGCGCTTTCTGCATTGGGTTTTCTTCGGTGCGCTGCTGACGTTGTTTGAAGATTTCAAAACGCGACGGTACTTGCTTCGACGGCCAGAAATTATTGTTTAATTCGACGTCAGCCGTTTCGAGAAATGGGTCGAGCGTTACTGCTACTACTTCCTGATCAAAAGGAAAAACTTTGGTGATACTTTGCTCTGATTTGCGCCAAATTTCAGCAGGAATATACTTGACTATTTTTGTTCCATCCGCCATCTCAAATTCAAGAATCAAAGGCATAATGAGGCCGCCCAGATTTTCTACAGAAATCTGAACATATTGCTTGCCTGATTCCAGCAGAGCAATTTCCTCTGAGGTCATTGTGGCCTGAAGTGTCTTGTAGCCTTCCTTATCCGATTCAGTAACCGCAAATGGATCGTATGTATTGTAAAAATCATTGGTGGACGGATCGGTTTCAACAACCGTTTTGATTCCTTCTTCTTTGTCGCGAAGAATTGAAATATCCGCAGGAGCTTCTTCTTTTTTCACCTTCGCCACGCTCTTTTCCACATCCGGATTTTTGGTATTTAATTCAAATATCTTCACCTCGTTAAGCGCGAAATCACAGTGGTCGGTGCCGTAAAACCATCCTCTCCAGAACCAATCGAGATCCACTGCACTAGCATCTTCCATAGTGCGAAAGAAGTCATCTGGTGTAGGATGACGGAAGGCCCAGCGACGGGCATATTCTTTAAATGAGAAGTCGAAGAGTTCCCGACCCATCACCGTTTCACGCAGGATATTAAGTGCGGTGGCTGGCTTGCCATAGGCATTATTGCCAAATTGATAAATGCTTTCACTGTTGGTCATAATCGGACTCATTGTTTTCTTATCCCCTTTCATGTATTCTGCAATATTGCGGGCCGGGCCGCGCCATGAAGGATAGTTTGTATCCCATTCTTTTTCGGCGAGATATTGGCAAAATGTATTGAGACCTTCATCCATCCAAGTCCATTGGCGCTCATCGCTGTTGATGATCATCGGAAAGAAATTGTGTCCAACTTCATGGATGATAACGGATATCATTCCATACTTCGTGCGCTCGCTGTAGGTGCCATCCGGTTCGGGCCGGCCACCATTGAAGCAGATCATCGGATATTCCATTCCAATTCGATTGGCGTGAACTGAAATAGCCACGGGATAGGGGTATTCGATAGTATGGTTACTATATACTTTTAGGGTATGAGCCACTGCCTTGGTGCTGTATTGTTCCCACAGCGGATTGCCTTCTTTCGGATAAAAGCTCATAGCAAGTGGGCGCTTGTTTCCAAGATCAACCCCCATGGCATCCCAAATGAATTTGCGTGATGTGGCGAATGCAAAATCCCGCACATCCTGAGCTTTAAAGGTCCACGTTTTCTCTCCTTTTCCTGGCTTCTTTTCATTGGCTAAGGCCTCATCAGGTGTCACCACAAGCACGGGGGTATCCGAAAGTCTGGCTTGATCGAATCGCTTCTGCTGAGCAGGCGTTAGCACACTTTTCGGATTTTGAAGCACACCTGTAGCACCTACAATATGATCTTCAGGTACTGTGAGATTCACCGTATAATTTCCAAAGTCAAGAGTGAATTCTCCGCCTCCTAAAAACTGCTTGTGTTGCCAACCTGAATAATCCATATAAGCCACTAGCCTTGGATAAAATTGAGCAATGGTGTAGAGGTAATTCTGATCCGATTCAAAATATTCGTAACCGCTCCTACCTCCGAGTCGCATGCGATCGTTGATGTTGTACCACCATTTGATTTTGAACACAAATATCCCGCCCGGCTTGAGTGTTTGAGGAAGATCAATCCGCATCATTGTTTTGTTGATCGTGTGCGGCAGATCCTTACCGTTGGCATCTTTCACGAAATCCAATTTGAATCCACCATCAAACCACGGCTCAAGATCGGCCATATCATTAAGCGACATGGATTCGCCAATTTTCTCCTGATCAATCTTCCAACTATCACTTTCTAGTGCGAGGTAATTCTGATCCAGTTGCAGCCAGAGGTAGATCAGATTGTCGGGTGAATTATTGAAGTAGGTGATCGTTTCCTCTCCATACAATCGCTGCATCGCATCGTCGATGCGAATGTTCATCACATAGTCCACGCGCTGCTGCCAGTATTCATGTCCTGGAGCTCCACTGGCCGTTCTGTAGTCATTGGGAGTAGCCAACTCAGAGCCGAGCTGACGGAATTTATCCTCCCATTTTTCATTCTCCTGAGAGAAAGACTGCATAGACCAAAAGCAAAAGCAAAAGCTGAGGAGAAAAAGATGTTTCATAGAAAAAATGATATTGGTCAAAAATAAGGATACACCTGCTTGAACAGGTGAAAAGCAGAGCGCCCTCGTCATATAGGACGAGGGCGCTTCAGTTGTCGGGTTGATTGGTTGGTTTATCGATGGCTGAGGACCATTTCGCGGTCAGACAGCGTAGTATGACTTTGTCGTAGAGTGAAGAAATAGGCTCCTGGCGACAGTCCTGCTTTTGGCACTCTGTTCACGTAGGGAGTTTGTCCTTCCACATGTCCGCTGAATATACGATTCAGTTCGCGACCCATTTCATCATACATCACGATGTCGACTTCGCCGGCGAAGTACATTTCATAGCGAAGTGTGAAGAAATCATCTGTGGATCCTGTCACATCAAAGGCATTGAACATTTCAGGCTCCTGCACTTCGAATGCGTAGGGATTAAAGCCATTAGTGACGAAAATTTCTTGTGTATGAATGGTTACGTTACCCGCACAATCCTGCACCATCCATGTGCGGATGATGTCTTGCTCCGGACAACATTCATTGCTCACAAACAAGTCGCCTGTGCCATTCATGCTTTCACCGTTCACTGTACCGGTGTAATAGAACCATCCGGATAATCCATAGTCGGCATTGCGGTTATTCGCGCCGTATCCCAATTGGAATCCGTAGTAGTAATGCCATGGGGCATGAGTCAACGCGAGCGAACTTCCAGCCAGAGCGCCCACTCCAGTAAGAGAGCTTCCAGGCTGAAGTTCATAGAAAGACCAATCGAGATAATTGTTTCCCGCCAAATTCACATCATTCTTGTACGAGCGACCGAGAGCTGACCACTCGCTCCAATTGCGCTCTATCGCAAGGATCAGATGAATCTGCCAGCCGTATTCCGGATGTGTCGTGTTGTAAACCGTTCCCATTACTTCTGCAGTTCCATTTACCTCGTCACGGATGAATGTGCCGGGCGCTTCCGCGAAGACCCAATCAGAGGACAGGCCGGGAATATTCGGTAGCCATACAGCAACCTCAGAGTAGAAATTCACAGCGTTATTCAGCACACACGATCCATCCTCTTCCCCGTAGAATTCATATTCTTCCGTGAAGGAGACTTCTAGTTCGCCTTCGCACTGGTCGTAAGCTGTGATGACTGCTACAGGAGGAATTTCAGAGCAAGGCACAGTCAAATTTTCAGGCAGCTCGCTCAACACTGGTGCGGAATGATCCGCGAAAATTACTTTGCGTGAAATGAACGAAACATTATCGCACTGGTCGGTTGCGGTCCACGTTTGGATCAATTGATATACTCCCGGACAATCACTGTCGATGGTATACTCTGCATAACTCATCGTGTAGTCGCTACAATCTGCTGCAATAGGCACAAACACATCAAAGCTATCTCCGCATTCTACCATGATATCTTCTGGCTGAAAGGCAAAGACTGGTGCCTGCGTATCGATCACCTGAATGACTTGCTCGCGGGTAACCACATTGCCGCAGTAATCCGCTGCAGTCCATGTGCGGATGAGTTCGTATCCGCACTCTCCTTCGATTGTGGTTTCATTGAAGCTAGCAAGAAAATTTCCTCTACAGTTGTCCGAAGCAATCATCTGTACGGGAGTTGGCACATTACCACATTCGACTGTCGCATTGGCTGGCGCTAAAGCAAGTTCAGGAAATGCATTGTCCAGCACAGAAATGATCTGTTGGTGGGTACGGGTATTTCCGCAAGGGTCACTAGCCACCCACGTGCGAATGATTTGATACGGACACACTCCTGTGATCCATTCTTCTTCAAATGTCATGGTCACGATCGGGCTGCATCCATCGGTGGCAACGAGCACAGGCAATACAGGAATTTCATTGCAATCAACTGTGACGTCAACAGGTGCATTCACAAACGAAGGAGCTGCGAAATCGTTGATGGTGATCGTTCTCGAAACGGTTGCCACATTTCCACACGCATCACTTGATGTCCATGTGCGTGTAATCACTCTGCTGCAAGGATGAATGGCAATAGTCTGTGTAAACTGAACGCCAATCGAAGCGCCTGCCTGACCACAATTGTCGGTAGCGCTTACCACCGCAACAGTCGGAATGGCATCTTCGCAGGTTATGGTTACCGAGGCGGGCACTCCCGACAGCACTGGAGCCACAAGGTCAATCAGGGTGAGGATTTGCACAGCGATCGCGGTATTTCCGCACGCATCGGTGGCTGTCCAGGTGCGAATAATTTGAACACCACATCCTGCACCGTTTTGGGTTTGAGTGAATTGCACAGGAACAATTCCTCCGCAACCATCGATGGCGACAGGTTGAGCCGGAGCAGGCACAGATTGACAGTTGACAAGCGTGCTTGCGGGCACTCCAGAAATGACAGGAGCAGCATTATCAAATACGTGAATCACTTGAGTCACGCTGGTCGAATTTCCGCAGAGGTCAGTGGCGGAGTATACACGCACCACGTCATAATTACATCCCCCACCAATTATATTCTGTGTAAACGACAGCACTACATTGGATCCGCAATCGTCATTCACGGCAGGGCCCTGATAGTTAGGAAGCGCGCTGCAACTTAGACTGATCTCAGGCTGAGGATTGAGGAAAAAGGGTGGACTTTCATCTGTTACTTCGAACGTCTGACTTACCACTACTGCATTGCCGCAATCATCTTCTGCGATGAAGGTGCGCACTAGAATGTATTCACACCCTGAGCCAATAATGGTTTCATTCATACTTATATCCACAAGGTCATCGCAATTATCCACGGCGTATGGCTCCGGCGTGGGAGGAATATTTGTACAACTTACTGGTCCTCCCGGAGGAATACCCTGAAGCAAGGGAGGCTCATCATCGCTGATATGGATTTGCTGCGTTACAGAAGAACTATTGCCACATTCATCGGTGGCCACCCAAATGCGCTGAATGATCGGACAACCGCCGGTGAGGGTTGCCTGAGTCATCTCCACTGTTACGACTACAGAGCAATTGTCGGTTGCAGTGAGCGTGATTGGTTCCGGAATATTTTCACATTCTGCAAATACATCTTGTGGAATAAAGTCAAACACGGGAGGCGTGGTATCGATGACCTGAATAACCTGATACGCAGTGGCCGCATTTCCACAATTGTCTGTCGCGGTCCAGGAGCGAACGACCTGAAAATTACCCGGACAATTACCAGGAATAGTAGTTTCGTTGAACATAATGGTCGGCATCCCGCCACAGTTGTCGGAAGCGCCAATTCCTGCTGGTACCGGCTGAGGCGTGTACATTTCGCACGGGAATGTCATGCTCGCAGGCACATTTGTTACTACCGGAGGCACGAGATCGGCAATTGTAATTACCTGCTGCGCCAGCGTTTGATTTCCACACGCATCAGTGGCTGTCCATGTGCGGATCAACTGCTGCGAACATCCTGATCCTTGAGTGCTCTCAACCATTGTAAGAGTAACGCCAGATCCGCATTGATCAAACACAATCGGTTCTTCATAAAACGGAACAGTTCCGCATGAAATCGTGAATGATGGCGGCACACTTACGAATACCGGTCCCTGATTATCTGAAACGTGAATCAATTGCTGAAATGAGCTCGAGTTGTTACAGCCATCCACAGCAATCCATGTGCGCTCAATAGTGAAATTACATCCTGTTTCGAGCTCCACATCCGAGTAAGAAATTTGTGGTGCGGCAGTACAATCGTCGCTGACGGAAACCGATAATGATGAAAGTAACTGACAACTCACATTGACTTCTACGGGAGAAGAAAACACTGGAGGTTGATTATCCTGAAGTGAAATTATCTGTTGATCTGTAGTTGAATTTCCACAGGCATCGGTAGCTGTCCAAGTACGTGTAATCATCAATCCGCAGTTCACTTCTATGAAATATTCAGCGGAGGTGACTGTCACGTTCAGGTCGCAATTGTCTGAAGCGGTAACCAATGACCATGCTGGCAACTGACCGCATCCCACCTGCATATCTTGAGGTATTCCAAACAATGACGGTGGTTCTTCATCGAGAAAAACAACGGTTTGCATCACCATCGCTTCGTTGTCGCATTCATCGCGGGCGGTCCAGATACGCTGCACCTGCTGACATGAGCCGCTAGAAATCGTGGACTCCGAATAGATGAGCGTGACTGCGCTGCAATTATCCGCGGCGGCTGGCTCTATCACGGGCAGTGGCGAGCCACAGGCCAGATTGATCGAAGCCGGAATTTCAGTGATGACAGGAGGAGTGTGGTCGGCGACAAGGATCTGCTGCACTGCAATGGTCACATTGCCGCAATCATCGGTGGCGGTCCAGATGCGAGTAATGGTCCTATCGCAATCCGCACCTTCCACTTGAATATCTACCGTCACGGAAACGACGGCACCACACTGATCACTAAACGATACAAGATCTGCTGAAGGCACTTCTCCGCATTCAATTTCAATCATTGGCACAAAGCCATTTGCAACCGGCCCTGCATTATCGGTGATGGTTAATAATTGCTCGATCATTGTGCTATTTCCGCACTGATCGGTGGCAGTCCAAGTGCGCACGATAGTATGCACGCATCCATTGACAGTACTATATTCTGAAAACACAAGTTGTGGAGCGGGGTCGCAATTATCCGTGACCTGCGGGATAAACGCAGGCACAGCCTCTCCACATTCCAACGATATATCCACGGGCTGCTCCACAAAAACAGGAGCTGTAGAATCATGTACAAAGATGTATTGGGTGAACGTGGTTGTGTTACCACATTGATCCGTCAAAGTATATACTCGCTCTATAGTTGGCAAGCAAGCACCGCTGAACGAAGTCTCTTGCACCTCAACGTCTACGAGCTCGGTAAAACACGGATCGATGAAGTCGGTGGAAATGGGGGGAATCGCGTCGCACTCCACATACAGCTCTTCTGGGGTTGTCGGAAAGACAGGCAGCATAGAGTCATTCAGAATGACTTGCTGCTCGAGTGTCGAGGTATTTCCGCATGCATCGGTAGCAGTGATGACTACATTGATGGCGAGATAACAATCCAATCCACCGGAGCAATCAACGAAACCGTTAGAAGTTGTCCCGTCGACAAAATTTTCATTGAACGAACTCAGTGCTCCGTTTATTTCGGATGCAGAGTAAGCAGTCGAACATCCACCAATGAAGGCATTGGCGATTTGGAGCAACTCGTTGACGGTTAATCCTGCCATACTTCCCTCAGCAAGTGTGAGCATACCAAGATCAGGAAACGCTGATCCGAAATTCTCATCTGCCGCATCAAATGCAGTGCTTAGTGTCGCCGCTACAAGTTGTCCGGCCAACACGTTGGAATAACCAGAGCCAGGATTTGTCAGACTGCCTGCTGGCAAAATCGTCGGGCTCGTTCCACTTGGCAGAAAATCGATTACCGCTTGAGCCGTAGTCAGGGTGAGCGTGTTGTTGCATCCGATAGTGAGGCCATCGGGAAACACTTCATCGAAATGTTGGGTAAGGTATACGCCCGGATTATTTCCATTGGGATTTGTTCCCCAGCCGCCTTGTGTTTGGGTTCGATACATGCCGGGCGTGCAATCAGAAGAATTTGTCCAGTCTTCGGCAGTATAGGTAATTGTCACCACAGGAGATGGATCACAATTATCCAAAGCAGTTGGAGTCCACTCATTCACAAAGGAACAATCCCCGATAATTTGGGGCATTGGCGAGAGCACAGGGGCTTCAGTGTCTGTAAGCGTAATGATCTGTGTGCACATTGCTGTTGAACCGGATGACGAAGTGGCGGTCCAGGTTCGTGTAATAATTGTTGAACAGGGGGATCCAGAAATCTGATCTTCATACGTTAGGACATATTCTTGCTCACAAAGAATTGTTGGAGTGCCTGAAGTTGCCGGGAGATAATCACTTTCGCAAGAGAGGGTGAGATCATTCACGCATTCTAATACTGGTAAATTGATGCACTCCCCTTCCATGTTAAAATCGCCATGGTCGTTCACAGTGCTTCCATTGATTGTACCTGTATAGTCGAACCAGCATGACATACCGGGCAGACTATTTTGATCATTGGCGGCCACTCCTACTTGAAATCCGTATTGATAATTGGAAGGTCGGTGAGTAAGATTGAGCGTACTTCCTTCAAAGTCGCCAAGGCCTATCATCACATTGAACGCATTAACGTCCATGATAAAATAGTCCCAAGTCTGATAGAGATTTCCAACGATTGCTGGGCTCCCTTTCCATGTTCGACCAAGAGCACTCCATTCCGTCCAATTCATTCGATCAGTAAACCATACATCAATATACCAACCCATTGCGGGGTTATTGATGTATTCGGTGGCACCATAGAGGTGTGCACGACCATCGGGGAACACATCAAAGTGGCCGCCTCCAACATCAAATTGATATTCATTGGTATTGCTGGTGGGCACATTCGGCAGCCAGATCACACGCTGATTTGCGCCAAATCCATCGACAAAGCAATTGGACTGATCACAATTATTTTCACTGAGAGAGTTGCCTGATTGATTGGGACCGGCACTGTGATTCGCAGCGACTTCGGATGGAGAAAGAGACTTACTATAGATCGCACAGAGGTGAATTTCTCCAAGCCATGGCCGGCTTGCGTCAATTTCATTCGCCAATGCAAGATCAAACGATGAAATCCAATTTGAAAAATCGCCTGTGCGGGTAGAGGAAGAAACGTGTGATCCATTCACGTAAAGTTTTTCTTGCCCGTTGGCCATTCGTGTATACACCAAATGCTTTAATTGATTTGATGCGCTTCCGGATGGGCTTTCCAAATTGGGCGTTCCATTTGTGGAACCAGAAGATGTTCTGAGTCGCGCCTGAAACTTATTGGTTGTTTGAGCGAGCATCCAATTTCTGTTGCCCGTTCCATTCGAAGCGGTCAGAATTCGAGCTGGACCATCTTGAGTAGAGTTTGCGCATTTCACCCAAACTTCCATGGATATTTCCTGACTGAGCTGGCATGCCTCGGAGATTTTTTCTGTTCCTGACAATGACTTAATCAGCGTAGCTTGATCCACGGAAAGGCCTCCGCCGGGAAGCCAATGCACTGCTGCTGGATCGTAAATGCGAAGTAAAAGAGGTTCGCCATATCCGCTTTGATCCAACACAAATGAGCCTGCACCTTCCGAGAAGGGAAAATAAGCCACGAGTTGGTCGTCAGTGCGAGTTTGTGCTTGCACAGCAGAAGTGAGAGTAAGGAGATATAGGGTGAAGAAACGGAGTGAGTATAGTTTCTTCATAAGTCAGGTTTTGAAAAGAGAACAGTGAAATCCGTTGACTTCACAAATCGTCTTACCTGAAACGAGGGATGAGGGTTACGTTATTTTGGAAAAAGAAATCAACTCGTCCAAAGGCAACGACGAGACTTACAAATTCAGCGATAAAATCAAATGAGATGAATGCGCTGGAGGAGATTGTCTTTATAGGTGCGAGACACTGACAGTTGATTCGATGGCATTTTTACAGAAAAATTTGCCATATCAATGTCTTCGATCATATCCATATTGATCAACGAGTTGCGATTGATCTGTATGAACTTTTGTCGTGGCAATTTTTCGATCAGATCCTTGAGTGAGATTTTGCAGTTGATCATTCGTCGTCCTACGCAAAGCGAGCAGTACTTGCCATCTACTTCTACATATTCAATTTCCCGGATATATATTTTCTTCAACTTATTGCCTACACGCGTGTAGAGACAATCATCCACTGGAAGTGCACTCACACTGAAGCCGATTGTTTCTCGGGCGTGTTCGGCCGCTAGTGCTACCGCTCGTTCCAAGGTAGACCGATCGATTGGCTTAGTAATGAAAGCCAGAGGAGTGAGCACTTTAGCTTTGTTAAAACTGTCTTCGTTATTGTATGCCGTTAAAAAGATCACCGGCGTTTTGCGAATCTCGTTGAGTTTGCGCACTAGTTCAACGCCATTAATTCCACCGTTCAGACTAATGTCGCATATTACAATGTCTGGGGTTTTAAGGGTAAATGCCACCACTGCATCCATCGCATTGTCCGCAAACCCGGCAATTTGATGTCCCAGCTCGGTAAGAATGACCTCAAGCGTAGTTCTCACTACAAGATCATCTTCGACTACCAATATTTGAGCACTTCCATTCATTGTAATGCGCAAGATTGCAAATAATATGCAACAAGGCACCAGTCCTATCTGTTTCATTTAACCACCTGTACCCCATTTTCGACGCCCTATGAAATGAGCGCCTTTTACGAGCGCTGCTCCCCGGATTTTGGGAGTTGGCCAAAACAGCCTATTTTTACACTCGCAAATTGAAAACAGACATGTCCCACTCCACACAAACCGACGAACTAGTATTTGAAGACGTAGCTCTATCGGAGGGTCATCAATTGGTGCTTTACAATGACGACGTAAATACGTTTGATTTTGTGATTGACAGCCTTGTAGAAGTATGTCGACACGATTCTCTTCAGGCGGAACAGTGTGCTTTCATCGTGCATTTTAAAGGCAAATGTTCAGTAAAAAATGGAGAGTTTGATAAACTCGAGCCCATGTGTGTAGCGCTGCTTGATCGCGGATTAAGCGCGACGGTCGAGCAGACCGCCTGAACCCCTTATATTTGGTTATGAGCAAAAAATGGATGGTTGTTATAGCGCTTTTGGCTGTCGCTTACCTGATCGGGTGCACACGCGTACCTATTACGAATCGACGCCAGGTGAATCTGGTGGGTGAAAATCAAATGATTGGAATGAGTCTGCAGGCGTATTCTGACTTTCTCTCGCAAAATCAAGTCCTTCCTGAAACTGATTCGCGGACTCAAATGGTTCGGAGAATTGGCTCCAATATTCAAAAATCGGTAGATAAATACCTTGCTGACAGTGGCCAGATCAAGCGTGTAGAAGGATTTCAATGGGAATTTAATGTGGTGAATGATCCTTCAGTGAATGCGTGGTGTATGCCTGGAGGTAAAGTCGTGGTGTATACCGGAATTCTTCCTGTTACTCAGGACGAGCAAAGTTTGGCTGTCGTCATGGGACACGAAATCGCTCATGCTGTTGCTCGTCATGGCAATGAACGCATGAGTCAGGGCTTACTTGTAAGCGCCGCCGGTGCAACAATTGGCGCTGTGATGAGTGAGTCGCCGCAATTGGCGCGAGATATTTTTCTTCAATCTTATGGAATTGGATCTACGCTCGGTATGCTGTCCTACAGCCGCACGCACGAGTCGGAAGCAGATAAGCTGGGATTAGTGTTTATGGCGATTGCGGGCTATGATCCAAGGGCCAGCATCGGATTTTGGGAACGCATGTCTGCATCCGGTGGTGCTGCGCCACCCGAATTGCTGAGTACACACCCGAGCGATGAAACACGCATCAACTCACTCAAAGAATTTATGCCTGAGGCATTGAAATTCTACAAGCCGGCTGCGAACTAGGAAACTTGTTGTCCTGTTCATAATTCAGACTTTTGCCTCATGTAAGGGAAGCTTCTTAGAGGAATCACATGGTAACTTTGGCATGGGTCTGTTTTGACCCGTTCTCTTCACCACCCTACCTATGTCATCCGAACGACTCAAAATGATTGAAACCATGCTGGAAACAAATCCGAAGGATAGTTTTCTGCATTACGCCGCGGCCCTGGAACATCAGAAAAATGGAGATCTTTCTCAAGCCATTAAGATTCTAAAAAATCTGATTAAACAAGATCCGGATTATTTAGCGAGCTATTATCAATTGGGAAAAATACTTGAGGACCGTTCCCGCGCAGAAGAAGCCGTGGAGGTGTATAAGGCAGGAAAATCTGTGGCTGCCAAAAAGAATGACATGAAAACGCTCGGAGAAATTGCAGAAGCTCTTATGCTTTTGGATGTCTACGAAGACTGATCGTTATTCACCATTGCACGTCAATTACCTTTCAAGAAGGCAGTTTCAATTTCGAACGATTAAGCTAGGTTTGACTAGTGAACCACATTTGGATTAGAACTCGTGTGGCTAATCCTGCTCTTGAAATTTGAGTGAAGCCCTTCCCCATATCGCCTTTTACTGCAGCTCTACGAGTTGGGGTGGTTTGGAAATGAATACCGTTCGCTATGCCCGCTGGATGACGGATGAGGGATTTCGGGTTACCCTGTATTGTATAAAAGGTAGCCCACTTTCCATGCATGCGCAAAGTGAAGGACTCACACTTACCTATGTGATCCGAAATAGAAAGTATTTCGACTTCATTCAAGCCAGATCGATTGCTCGTGTGTTTCAACTCGATCATGTGAATGTGGTTTGGTTTCGTGATACTCGCGATATGGATATGCTCGCATGGGTGAAACGAATGTCGGGCCAGCGCATCAAGCTGCTGTACCAGCAGGCCATGCAATTCGGAGTAAGTAAAAAAGACATCGTCCATACTTTTCGCTTTCAGTCGATCGATGCGTGGGTTTCCACGTTGAATTTTCTAGCAGATCAAGTGAAAGAGCAAACGCATTTTCCTGTGGAACGAATTCATGTTGTGCCGCTTGGCACTGATCCGAATACTGCGCGTGGTGGCAATAGAGCGACGATCCGAGCGAAAATCGGAATCGATGAAAAGGTTTTGTTAGCCGGCGTGATCGGACGAATAGATCCCCTCAAAGATCAGCTATGCGCGATCCGTGCGCTTCATCAAATCAGTGAACAGTTTTCTGAAGCGCACTTGCTAATCGTGGGTGAAAGCACCCGACACGAGGGCAACGAATATGAAAGAAGTCTTCGCAGACACGTCAATCAACTTGACCTACAAAATCGGATTCACTTTCTTCCGCATACCAATAAGGTGAATGATGTGTATGCTGCGTTGGATTTATTTATTCTCACGAGTAAGGGAGAAACCTTTGGTACCGTAACCATCGAAGCTATGAGTAATGGTCTTGCGGTAATTGGGACTCGAAGCAGCGGGACGCCGGAAATTATCGGTTCTTCCGGATTGCTTTTCGAACCCGGCAATGCCATAGAACTTGCCGAGCAATGGACTCTTCTGCTATCGGATACTTCAAAGCGTGAAGAGCTCGGAAAGGCGGCACTGAATCGGTTCGAACACCTGTTTTCTCGCAAGGCAAGTGTGACTGGAATGAAAAAAGTGGTGCTCCAACTCGCTGGCACCGCATAATCATGACAAAGCCCTCGATCCTTACTTTTACGCGCTTATGCGTCTGATTTTTCTTCTTCTATACGGACTTACTTACCTCGCTTCTTTGAAAGCTCAGGATGTTATTTCATATCCGAAATGGAAGATTATCGGAGGTGTTCAAGGTGGATTCATGGCCGCCCATCGGGAACAAATGAAACACCTGATTCAAGGGCATTCGATTGGTGGATTTATTCAAATTATGAAACCAGCGGATGGAAGTTCTGACTGGCATCGGTTCTACAACTATCCCGAATCCGGTGTTGATCTGTTCTTCATTCACACGGGTAATTCGCGTCAGCTTGGACAGCAACTCGGGCTGGCTTACACGCTGAATCTTCCCATGATAAGAAGAGCAAAAGAACCGCGAAAATTTCTTCATTGGCTAGGTCTCGGTATTGGTGCTGGTTATTCTACCAAAATATGGGATCTGCGAGAAAATCATCAAGCCGATGTGCTCGGCTCCCATTTCAATGTGGCACTTGTTCTATCATGGTCCGCGCGACTTGTGGCAATTTCTAACACCGATGTGCGCGCCGGACTGCGCATTACTCATTTTTCGAATGGCGCGTTTCAGATACCCAATTTGGGCACCAACAACATTGCACTATTTGTTGCCGTAGGATTGCCTTCTGCAAGGCTCACACCGCGCATTACGGAATCCATTTCAAACGGATTTCGTACTCAATTCCGCACCACATTGGCTTTCTCACTCGGAATGCAAGAAGTTCCTCCGCCCACATTTCCCAAAGAACCCACCTTTACTTTTTCAGCTTGGGAAGATTATCGACGAGGTGAAAAATCATCGGTGACTGCTGGAATCGATGTGTTCTACAAAGAAGCACTCAAACGGCTATTTGAACAGAAAAATAACCTCACACCCGAAACATCTGACCTGATTCAAGTGGGAGCATTGATTGGGTACAACTTACATTTCAATCGTTTCGAGTTTAAGATGCAACAAGGCTTTTACCTGATTGATTCTTGGAAAGAAACAGGGAGGTTGTATCATCGCTTCGGACTTCGTTACCACGCCAGTAACCACTTTTTTGCACAACTCATGCTAAAAACCCATTTCTCCAAAGCCGATCATGGTGAGTTGGGATTGGGCTATTGCTTTTAATGAAATGAAAAAACACTTTCTCGTAATGCAATGGGTAGTACCGCTGATTTCACTCATCGGATGCAATAAAGAAAGTGCACCTGATTGTTTCAAAAAGGCAGGTCCCGACAAAACTGAAGTGCGCATGATCAGTGCCTTTCAGCGTATTGAACTTCGCGATTACATTCAATATGAGTTGGTCGACTCCACCGTTCAGATGATCGAAATTGAAGCCCCTGCAAATCTGATTTCTAAAATTCGCAGCGATGTTACTGACGGTACACTGCTTATTGAAAATCGCACTACATGCAACTTCGTTCGCTCGTTCAAGCACCGGGTTCGCGTGCGTATCTATTCTCCAGAATTTACAGACATTCAGAATTATGCTACCGGTGATGTGCGCTCGGTAAATACCTTGAATGCATCTTACTTCAAAATTGATAATCGCAATGCCGCCGGTACGATAGATGTGCGTGTGAATGTGGATTCCGCATCAGTGTTTACGCATACTGGAGTATGTGATGTCGTGTTGATGGTAACGGCCAATCAGGTAAAACTCTTCGCTCAGGGAGTGGGATTTATCGATGCTTCGGGATTACAGTCCAATTTTGCCTTTGTCAACAACTCCTCCATAAATGATGTGCACGTAAAAACGTTGGGGTACCTCTACGCCTTTATTCAATACAGCGGAAATATTCTAGTGTACGGCTCGCCGCAATCGATAGACAGTGATCTAGAAGGAACAGGCGATCTGATTCTTATACCCTGATTAAAAGTGAGGTCGCAGTGATTTTAGAATGTGCGCTGGACACCTTACCGGACGTCCGGTGGCCCGATCTACAAACACCAATTCTGTAGAGGCAGTGTTCAATAATTCTTCGCCACGAAAAATCGCGTAGTCAAACTTGATCCGGACGCCGGGCAAAGTCGGAATCACCGTGCGAATAAGTAGTTCATCATCATATAATGCGGGCTTGTGAAATTTAACTGAATACTCCAACACAGGGAGGAGAATTCCTTCATCTTCAAGGGATCGATAACTAATTCCAAGTTCACGCAAAGTCTCTACACGCGCCACTTCTAGGTAGGTTGCATAATTGCCATAGTAGGCATATCCCATTCTATCCGTTTCTGCATAACGGACGCGTAGTCTAACAAAATGAGTGTACATAGCGCTCGAGTATACAAAACTTTCTCTCAATAAATCAATTTCATGCCCAAAAAAAATGCGTTTGAGAGCTTCCGTTAGAAGCTAACCGTATGGAGCATACACGTTTAGTGTTTTCCACTTCGCGTATTTCTCTCGCCTGCGGAGAAGACGCACCAATCAAGGCTTTCAGCAAGATGGCCATAGTGTCAAAATTTCTATCAAGTCAATAGCATCTGACTTTTTTTTTTCACTTTTTTCTGTCTTCATTTGTCCCACGTTAGAAGTGATCGACTACTTTAGTCGGCTAGCTTAACTAACTGACTTACTTACACCCGAAAACCAGACTTACTCATATGAAGAAGGACCATAATCAGGTTTGGCAGAGTTGCCTTGACGTAATCAAAGACAATGTGAGTCCACAGGGATTCAAAACCTGGTTTGAACCAATCAAAGCGGTGAAATTGGAAGAGAACGTGTTGACCATTCAGGTTCCTTCACAATTCTTCTACGAATGGCTTGAAGAACATTACGTGACGCTGTTGAAGAAAATCCTTCGCAAGGAACTAGGTACAGAAGGACGTCTAGAATACTCCATCATCATGGAGAACAACATGAACAACGCCAATCCGTATACGATAAAAGTTCCAACCAGCAATCGCAAGGCTGTGAAAAACGCGCCGGTGAATATGCCACTTGATATGGGGGAATCTCCTATCAAGAATCCTTTCATCATTCCCGGATTGCGCAAGATGAATGTGGATTCCAACCTGAATCCCAATTATTCTTTCGACAATTTCATTGAAGGAGATTGCAACCGTTTAGCGCGCAGCGCTGGATTTGCGGTGGCGAATAAGCCAGGCGGAACTGCCTTCAATCCGCTACTCGTATATGGAGGAGTTGGCCTGGGCAAAACGCACCTCGCACACGCCATCGGACTTGAGATCAAGGGGAAGAATCCAGAAAAGACCGTTCTCTACGTCAGCTCCGAAAAGTTCACACACCAATTCATCGATGCGGTAAAGAACAATTCCGTCAACGACTTCTCACACTTCTATCAAATGATGGATGTGCTGATTATCGATGATGTTCAGTTCTTCAGTGGAAAAGAAAAGACTCAGGACATTTTCTTCCATATTTTCAATCATCTGCATCAGACAGGCAAACAGATTATTCTAACCAGCGATAAGCCTCCAGTAGAAATGCAGGGTATGGAGCAACGACTGCTCTCCCGCTTCAAGTGGGGATTGAGCGCAGATCTGCAAATTCCGGCGCTCGAAACACGGATTGCTATTCTTCGCAAGAAGATGTACTCGGATGGAATCGAACTTCCGGATGATGTAGTGGAATACCTCGCCTACTCGATCACCACCAATGTGCGTGAATTAGAAGGTGCGTTGATCTCTCTCATCGCTCAGTCTTCTCTGAACAAGAAATCGATCAACCTCGATCTCGCCCGTCAGATGATCGACAAGTTTGTGAAAAACACAGCTCGTGAGGTGAGTATCGACTACATCCAAAAGGTGGTATGCGATTACTTCGATCTTCCTATAGAGCTTTTGAAAAGCAAGACACGCAAGCGCGAAATCGTTCAGGCTCGTCAGATAGCGATGTATTTCGCGAAGAAGATGACCAAAAGCAGTTTGGCTAGTATTGGTGCACATTGCGGAGGCAAGGATCACGCGACAGTGCTTCATGCCTGTCGGACAGTCAACAACTTGCAGGAAACAGACAAGCATTTCCGCAAGTACCTCGAAGATCTCGAAAAGAAACTTAGCATTGCCTAATTGGCAAGACTCACTACTACAAAAGGCTGGACGCATTCGTTCAGCCTTTTTTTTTACAAAAAAAATAAGAAAGGAAATCAGCCTAACTCACTTCTGGCGAATGTTCCTCAACATGAAAATTACTTAGGGAAGCGTAATCGCAAGTGCCGCAAAAAATAGAATTTGAATCAACAGATAAACCGGAGCCATTCGATTCACTCCCCGACTCAAATAAGGGTGCAGAGCATACGAAATCACAAATCCTGTGATCGCCCATCCAGCGAAATTGTGCACTCCCGGAAAGGAGGTTGATTTGTTGCCCGAGTAAAAAGTCCAGAAATCTAATTTGGGCGCTACAAACTCCATCAACACATCAAGCACTAAAAGTATACCCGCCACAGAAAGAGCCGCCAGCCCACGGGAACTGATCAAGAATTGATGCCGAGCTACCTGCAAGCCAGCCAGAATCAATGTGGCCCAGTTCACACCTATGAGCAAGGGAACCCCCACCATTTGAATCCCCAATGTGCGTCCATAACTGTAGTCACCGAAAATCCAACCCGTATTTACACCAACCACCTCCACAAACCATCCCGCAAAGGCCGCTGCAAACCACATGAGAGGTATCATGTAGTTAATTCGCTCCTGCATTCCAAGCAGCAGAAGAGCCGACAAGATGAGATTTAGTGGAGTAAACGCAAGAAAAAACTCAGGGGAGAGATTAAGACCAATGAGCCCGCTGGTATGAACCAGAATCAGCCATCCAATGACCCAGAATCGATTTTGTACAAGAATATTCATGGGTGATTTTGTGCAATGAGTTCGGCAGTGATTTTCGCACCGAACAGACACAAAGGTATTCCACCTCCCGGATGTACGCTGCCTCCGCAAAAATACAATCCACCGAGGGATGTGGATTGATTGGAATGTCTGAGGAATGCGGCGTACGGACTATTTGAAGCATTCCCATACAATGCTCCTAGGTGCGATGACGTGCGTGATTCAATGGTCACCGGATCAAGAAAGTCTTCTTCCTCAATGAGTTCTTCCAGTTTGACCTTAAGTATTCGTGACAATTTTGCCAAAATCAAAGCGCGCGCAGCGGTTCGAATTGCTTCCCAATCCTGACCTGTGTGATGGGAAATATTGATCATTATAAACCAATTCTCGCCATTCGAAGGGGCATCTCCCCGCTCAATTTTGGAGGTAATGTTGATATATATTGTTGGATCGATCTGAAGGGAATGTGTCCGAAAGATGGAATCGAACTCTTCCCGGTACTCATCGGAAAAGAAAATATTGTGGACATCCAACTCAGGAAATGACTTGCGAATACCCCAATAAAAAATCAATGCGGAAGACGATTTCTCTTGAGCCAGCAGTTTCTTCGGCTCCTTAAGATCAGAAAGTAATCTGCGATACGTGGGATGCATATCCATATTGCTGACCACATAGTCTGCCATAAATTCTTCTTCGCTCGTTCGAATTCCTTTCACTCGTTTATCGCGATGAATGATTTTTTCTACAGACGTATTGAACCGAAATTTTACACCTTGTCGTAATGCCAACTCATAAATACTTTTTGAGATCTCACCCATTCCGCCTTTAGGGAGAAAAGCACCTAGGCCGTGTTCGAGATGCGGAATGAGCATCATCATGGCTGGCGCATCATACGGATTGCTCCCATTGTATGTCGCATAGCGATTGAAGTACTGTATAGTTTTCGGGTTGCGAAATGTGCTTGCATTTGATGAATGCATAGTACCAAAGAATGGTAGTCTGAAAATGGCCGCAAGTCCACGTCTAACTTCTTTTGAAAACCATCGAAGATGACGGAGTGATTGATGTAAAAAAACAGGAGCCGTTCTCTCATAGACAAAAGCAGCCCGTCGCAAGTACTTCCTGACGGCCTCCGGATCTTCTCCAAAGTGAAGTTCAAAGGTTCTGATCAGTTCTTCTTCATCACCGGAAGCTTGAAAAGTAGTTCCATCATTCCAGAAATAATGACAAAGTGTTTTTAATCGCGTATATCTGAAATGGTCCGCTGGGCGCTCGCCACAGAGCTCGAACAACTCATCTACATTGTGAGGAAGTGTAAATAAACTGGGGCCCAGGTCAAAACGGTATTCGCCCATTTGTCGCTCCCGCAATTTGCCCCCTGGACCATCGGATGCCTCAAATACAGTCACTTCAAAACCAACTTTCGCCAATCGCACTGCAGCGGCCAGACCTGCTATTCCCGCACCGATGATAATCACACTTTTCATGAGAAGATGAACTGTAGGTTGCGCAAAATGTTCTTCCCGTTTTACCAATTGAGATGCACACTAGAGAGATTCTGAACTCCTACCGCTCGCATCACGCGTGATTCAGGAACATGCAAACTGCTGTAATAAGGGCGCACCTCAAGGAACAGATGCACTTTCTTCCAAAATTCCCTTTCCGTTCCGATGCGAAAGTCCGCTCCTAGCGGCACATAAAATAACGTGGAGTAGTTGCGTGCATTGTCTAGCCCACTGGTAGACGAAGAATAGCCCACACTGCTATATCCTTCATAGGCTGATAGCCCGCTAAAGCCAGTAGAATAGGTATCCGATTCGCTCACCTGAGTGTAGGCATTGACTGATGTTCCGAATACTCCTCCAATTCCTCCAAAAAATGACAAACGCGTAAGACTGTTTGTGCCAAAAATCAGCTCAGTATCGAATGAGATCTGATCGTACCAGTATTCGATGGAATAAGATCTTGTATTGATTGAATCAATGATCAATTGTTGTCCGGTGCCTTGAGAGATCAAGGTGTCAGATCCATTCGTGGTTTCCCTTGTATAGGATCGATTCATATTAGTACCGTAGGAATACTGAATGCCCAGACGCAACAGTGGATTCCATTCATCTTGCCATTCCTGCTCAACAGTTCAAGCCCCAACTTGAGTCCAATAACTTGCCTTAGCATATAGATCAATTCACTCCTCTCAAAATCGCTTAAATCGTCGGGAAGATAAGGATTAGCGAAAGCCAAGGTTAGAATATCTGATTCACTCAAGGAAGGTCTCTGCGGATTATCCGTTCCCTGCATGATATAAAAGTCTCTGATTCGAAACGGACTGTGTTGCGGTGTTGATTCCTGTGCAAGTGATGCGTAGCTCGCGCAAAGCATGTTCAATCCAAGAAATATCCAAATTAAAACTCTCATTGTACAGAATCCATGAGTAAAAAAACCTACACCCGAGACTAAGCTAAAACGAATGACATAGGGAAGCCCTATCTCCCCCATTTTTGTACCATGAAATTCACTTTGCTTCTCCTTATGTGTGGACTGCTCTGTTCATCTTCTGGATTCACTCAAACACCTACTGATCGATTGCAGGCTGCCACTGCCGAGGTAGACCGAGTCAACCGGAAGCTCGATAGTTTGATGAATCAGGTTGAAGTTTTGAAACTCGAAAAACTTCGAAGTGACCTTCAGCAATGGGGATTGCCTCAAATTGGCCCCAATGATCAAGTAGTGGCGCATTCAGCTTTTTCATTGGTGTATGATGAAACACATGAACAAGCGCGCTGGGTGGCACATGTAATTCTTCCTGATGTAGCGAATGGCAGCGAGGGACGATCAAACGACTTTCGGGAGGATGAGTTGATCTTGACAGGATCTTCAGTAGAAGCCGACTTCTTTTTGAAAACGGCCAAAGAAGACGGCACATTCTCTTATGATGGATTTGGGTTTGACCGAGGTCACCTTGCTCCTTCAGCTGATTTTCGCTATTCCAAAAAGGCACTTTCAGAAAGTTTTTACTATTCCAATATGTCTCCTCAAGTGGCTGAACTGAACCGTGAACGCTGGGCGGATATGGAAGATGCACTGCGATCTTATGTGGTACGCAACAACACTCCGGTATATGTGGTGACCGGACCGATTCTGAAAAGCGATTTGAAAATAATTGAACGTGGAGTCAATCAGGTAAGCATACCTAACGAGTACTTTAAGGTTGCGCTCGATATGAAAAACCAACGTGCCATTGCCTTTGTGATGCCCAATGCAAGTTGTCCTTACCCTGTGATGAACTACGCCTGTTCGGTCGACAGTGTGGAGTTGATTACTGGTATTGATTTCTTTCCTGCATTGGCTAGCAATGAAGAATTGATTGAGAGCACGTTCGATCGCCAAAAGTGGGTAGGCGAACGCGAACTTGGTGAAGTGCTTCCGTTAAAGGCTGAAGAACTTCCTCGTAACACATTCAACACCGTGCAGGCTCAATATTATGTAGGAAAAAAAGATGCGATCAAAGTTTGCGGGACTGTGGTCAGCACGAAAAAATCATCCAAAGGAAATATCTTTCTGAATCTGGATAAGAAGTTTCCACAACAGATTTTCACAGTCTCCATCTTTAGCGATTACACCGCGAATTTCAGCTACGTGCCCGAGGTCTTTCTGCAGGGTCAGGCCGTCTGCGTCACCGGGGTTGTCACCAATTTCAATGGCACCCCCACGATGAATATCACCAACGATAAAGCCATCGAAATAATGGAATAATTTATTTGCGGACTAGCGCGCAGAAGTGTCTCGAATCAATTTCCGGACAGCCACTCCATCGGAATGATACACGCGAATAATGTAGGTACCAGCAGCGAGTGAAGAGCAATCCATCGTATGCAACTCACCAGAAGTAGCAGAATGCGACAACATAGTGCGACCTGACATATCTGAGACTTCAATGCGCTGTGCATGAACTCCTTCGAGCCTCACAGAAAGCCAACCCGACGTAGGATTAGGATAAATAGTCAACCGATCTGAAGAGTGCTCTTCCACTCCTATAGGTGCCTGGTTGTTTGCTGCAAACGTGGGAGCCTGATTGACTAAATTTCCCACTCCATTTGGAACACGGGCAAAACCTAAATCAGATTCCTGGGGACCGAACTCAGCATAGTCACTGATTTCGCCAGAAGCATTAATGAGCATCACGATCTCACCCAGGGCACTCAATCTAAAATTGGCATGATACTCACCTTGCACTCCATCTTCATCGGCCCATACAATCAGATAGGAATCAGGCTGAATGATTGTGCCTTTAGGAACAGTCCATTTGAAAATGTTCCAATCGCTGTCGCTGAGATGCCATCCGCTGATATCTACGGCTTCAGTACCCTTGTTGTACAGTTCAATCCAATCTTCAAACTCGCCCATTTCATCCGTCTGAGATGACGTGTTATCCGCCATCAACTCATTTACCACAATCGATGAATTCTGAGCCAGAACTGGGTCTACCCGAAGGTAATACACGTCGTGTTCAGCGCCCACAGGCATGTACGATCGCGTCTGGGCTGCACTATTCCCAACGGCTTCAATGTAAAACCGGATAAATGCCCCAGCATTCAAGGGGCTGATCATGGCAGAGAAAATTCCATCGTCGGAAACGTCGTCTCCGTTTGATCCGTCATCGACCATGTTGATGGTCGAAAAATTCCCAACCCACGCATTGGACACCATGAGATGAACTTCAAAAATTCCATCGGGAGAACCTACCGCCGCCGTTACCCGAACATCTTGTCCAGCCAATGGCTGAGCCCAGTCACCATCGTCAGTGCTCGCTACGACATCAGAAATCACCGGCCCTACCTGAGCTACCTCTACATTGTTCAGTAAATTATTCCTTCGGGTTAGCGCGTTGTTTTGAAGCGAAGTCACTCCACTCGTAAATTGAGCATAGGTATAAATCTTCTTCGTATCGGCTTGCACTTCTGCATTCACAAAGGCCGAATAGTCCTGCAAAATGGGGTTAATCACTGCCGGATTTAGCAATTCATCAAGTACTGTTCTCATGTGTGCGAGATAGCGCTGACGCCACATGGGAACTTGGAGCAGTCTATTAAGAAGGGGGTAGTTCCCATTGTCTGCATGATAAAAAGGACTCCAAGTCAGGTTATTATTGGACAAAAGGCTATTGGCATCGTACTCCTGAATGACCATTCGGCCAGTCTCCATTTCCCAATAACAGAAGTAATCCATCTTCCCTTTGTAGATGTAGCTGTCGTCATCGGCGAATGCATTTTCGATGGCCAGCACCCAAAGCGTCCGATCAATATCAAGCACATCGGGCAATTCGGCGGGAAGATCAGCGATTGGCGTATTGTTCAGCACATCACAGGTTTCAATGAGATCAGCCCACGGATCGGTCACTGTGTTCGATTTTAAGGTGTAGTAGGATTGATACGAACTGGCATTCGCTCCAAGGAAATTCAGCGCTGCGGTTCCATCACCCCACTGCGGTCCGCCACCACCACCTCCGGATGAAGGTGCATCAGCTCTCCAGTTTGTTCCATCATTACTCTCGAACCACTCCTCCAAAAAGTCCTTATTCAATTGCTCGACGGATGGATAAAGCCCCCATGACTCGCCGTTCAGATAGAGCTTAACGAACGAACACTTGGACGCGGGAACATGCTTGCGTATAAGAGAATAGTACAAAAACTCACGCATGAATGAGGCATCACCAAAGCAATTGTTCAGATTAAAATTGTTGTACCCATCGATATCCTGACCCGCGATGAACGCATCTGTTTTAATTGCGAAGGATTTCTTCTCTGAGTTCTGTATCTGCTGATAAGAAGTCTGTCCTCTGAACTGAACGCCGACTTGCGGATAGCTCACTCCATCCACGGTGAGAGTGGCCGTGACAAAGTTCTCTGTGCCATAGTTGGCGGCGAGAAGGCTCCAGTAATTCGATGCATCAAATTCCAAGTAAAATTCACGGATGACATCACGGTTATACAAACCTGTTTCTCCCGCTTTCCCAATAAGAAGCTGATGCGCTTCGGGCTGAATAGCCCACTGGTCAGGCAAATTTTGAGCATTCAATGAACACACCGCTATTGAGGCACAGATGAAAAAGAGAAATTTCATTTGGTTCGAAGGTTTGTGCTTTGACGATAGGTGAAGGTAATGGTTTAACCAAAAGATAACCTAATCTTCTGACGCACATCAATAGTTCCAAACCAATCCGCCGAACACTAGAAATTATCATGGAATCAAGCAGCCTTTCGAGAATGTGCGATGCGCTTTGCCATGTCCTGATTGAGCAAACGTGCAGTCGCGGAATAGATGTTAGGGTGATGCTGTTTGAGTTCAGCCGGACGTTCAAAAAATAGCTCACAACACACCGCCCATAGTTCATTTTCATTGCTTAGTCCATAGTCGCGAATGATCGGCGACGTGACCTCCTTATTTTGCAAAAATGTAGTGGCAATCTTCTTCCACAGATAAAGATCGCCCTCTTCCACTGGAGTGCTATGATCAAGAACCATCGCATGGGCAAATTCATGAAGTCCCAAACAAATGCCACTAATCGGATCTGATATCCCTTCAATATAATGGCGCCAACTTATATGAACGATAGAGCGGCCAAGAGTTAATCCTTTTACATGCGCTCCAACCAATCGGCTGTAGAATATATCCGGATGCACACGAATGTGCGTGTAGCCCGGAAGCCAGTAACTTGGCCCGAGTCCAAACGTGAGCTGGGCAATAGAAGCAGATAGCAGCAGACACTGTTCCTCCTCAGGCGCCACACCATCATGATCAATAAATAGTTTGGACTTTCGCACCGTGAGTGTGCGGTAGGTAAAATCATCCAATTCCGAGGGCGATAGCAGTCCTGCGAAGTAGAAATGCTTGAGAAGAAATGCCTTTGCTTGAGGCATACTTTTAAGGTGCCTTCGTCCGAGCGAGCGGTAGTACCAATATCCCGGAAATGTGCGTCGGAGAAAAGGACCGGCGCCTGAACGTTTGCCGTAGATGCCGCCAGTGGCTCTGAACACTACTAGAATAAATGTTATGATTACGAGTCGAATCACAGGCAGCCTCATTTTTTTTCTGGAAGCCAAATTAAGAAAGTTATGATGTTCTTTAAACTGTGCTTCTCTCAAAAACCTAACTGGACTCTACGATCTGAATATGACTTCCCTTTTCGTCTACACGCACAGTATAAATCTTTTCCCTGAAAAGCACTTTGAACTGATATGATTTCCATTGTGTGGGGAGCATCGCATCAAAACTCAATTCATCGCCGCTCACCCGCATTCCACCAAATCCCTGCACTAACGACATCCATGTGCCAGCCATTGAGGTAATGTGAAGCCCTTCCTGCGCCTCATGATTATAATCATCGAGATCAAGGCGACTTGTGCGTATGTACATTTCATAGGCTTTTTCCCTATAACCTAAACGCGCTGCGAGAATCGAATGCACACAAGGCGATAGTGAGGACTCATGCACTGTTTTCGGCTCGTAGAAATCAAAATTTTCCTTGAGCTGCGCGCGACTGAAGTCTTCTTCGAAAAAATACATTCCTTGCAATACATCCGCCTGCTTAATGAATATACTTCGCAGAATACGGTCCCAACTCCAGTGTTGATTGATCGGGCGCTGAGCCGGATCAAGATCCGACGCAGAGAGTTGTTCTTTATCCATAAACCCATCCTGCTGAAGAAATACGCCCGTTCCTTCCAACACAGGATAATACATACGCTGAATGATATCCTGCCAATGCCCTATTTCATGCGTTGCATCAAACGAATACTGCGAGGTCTTTTTCTGCCACGCCGAAGGATCATTCGCCTTCACCCATTCTGCTGCTTCGATGCACCATTTCATGGTCCAGCAAGCAATGTAATTTGTGTACCAATTGTTGTTGACGTTGTTTTCGTATTCGTTGGGGCCCGTCACTCCCAGCATCACATACTGCTGTTTCGCAGTGCTGAAATTAACGCGCTGCGCCCAAAATCGGGCAATCCCAATCAATACATCAAGGCCAAATTCTGCGAGATAATTCCAATCGTCTGTATACCGGATATAGTTCCAGATGGCATAAGCGATAGCTCCATTGCGGTGAATTTCTTCAAAGGTAATTTCCCATTCATTGTGGCTCTCCTCCCCGTTCATCGTAACCATTGGATACAACGCAGCTCCATTGGTAAAGCCTAATTTTACCGCATTTTCGATCGCCTTATCCAATTGCTGATAACGGTACACAAGCAACTGACGCGCCACACGTTGATGCTTGGTGGCCAAGTAAAAAGGAATGCAGTAGGCTTCCGTATCCCAATATGTACTTCCGCCATATTTCTCGCCAGTGAATCCCTTCGGTCCGATATTAAGGCGAGAATCTTCACCGGTATAGGTTTGATTTAACTGGAAAATATTGAATCGGATACCCTGCTGCGCCTCTTCATCTCCGTCAATCTGAATATCTACAGTGGACCATACTTCAGCCCACGCCGCCACATGTTGCTTCAACAGTTTCTCAAACCCAGTTGCCGCTGCTGTATTCGAGGCGCTCATAGCTTCCTCAGTCACCTTCTCCGATGGCGCGTTGAGCGAACTCACCACACCAATATATTTTCTGAGGACTAGGGTTTTATTCTTTTCGGCCTTGAGTTCCGTAGAAGACTCTACCATAGATGGACCATCTTTCGAAACCCATTGCGCCGTTTCACTCAGCACGTTCACCATTGCTACTGCCAGGTCAAAACCTGTCTTGCGTGTACGTGTGATCACGCAACCCTCTGCTGCCAAGCCTGATTTTCCAACTTCGACCCAGAATTTCTCGTCGTAGTTCGCATCATGGTTTTTCACATCGCCATCGAGGTATGACTCAATGCGAAGATTTCCCTCGAAATTGAGTGGTGTAATGGAATACTGAATCGCCGCTGTCTCATCTGAAGCAATGGAGCAAAAGCGAATGGACTCAATGGCAATCTGTCTGTTCTCAGATAATGTTGCCGTGAATCGACGTGACAGTATTCCCCGCTGCATATCCAGTTCTCGGTAAAATGAATCCACCGCACACTTGGCAAGATCCAATTCTTCATTCTCTATAAACACCCGAATGCCTATCCAATTGGTGCTGTTCAATACCTTGGCGAAATACTCTGGGTAACCGTTCTTCCACCAACCTACACGTGTTTTATCGGGATAGTAGACGCCTGCCACATAACTGCCTTGCAGCGTTTCGCCGGAATAGGATTCCTCATGATTGGCGCGCTGACCAAAACGACCATTTCCAATGCTGAAAATGCTCTCTGAACTGCGCTGTCTTTCTGGATGAAATCCGTTCTCTATTATTTTCCAAGGGTCTGTTTGCAGGTATCTGATCATTCTGGTAGGAGGCTGTTGATTGGCAAAAAAACACTTAACCGTGCAATCTTCCCCGGTTATTTTTCCCTACAAAGAAAACAAAGTGTACAGAATACACCAGCCCTATGTGAATTCAGTTGACCATCAGTGGAGTTGACTTTTCAGCATGTGGGCAAAATCGGAGTAGTTTTGATTGGCCTCATACTGATCTTCGAAGGTCTTTCGGGCATGGCGAGAAGAGAGCAGCCAGCGCGCCGGATCAGAAATCAGGGCATTGATTTGCTCCGCCACAGACTTCGCCTCAAAGTCGACAGGAATAAGTATCCCATTGGAATCATTCACGATTTCAGGATTGCCGATTGTGGCAGTAGCGAGCATCGGAATACCAAAACTTGCAGCTTCCATCAATGCCACCGGAATGCCTTCAGCTTCGCTCAGGTTTAGGATCAAATGCACGGCATGCTGGTGGTAAAAAGCAATAATTTCTTCATTAGAAACTGATCCTTTAAACTCAAACACCACTCGCGGACAGTGAGCTTTAAGGGCGGTGTGTATCGTCTCCACCTCTAGCTCTGACCCACCGCCAAAATGAATCCAGCGCACAGGATACCTGACAAAATGAAGAATTTCAGGAAGTCGGTGCAGCCGCTTGTTGGCACTAAGGTGGGTGCACGTCACCAGTATTTTTTCCCCATTGCTTGAATAGGCGTGCTGAACTGCATGGTCCAATACACCCAAACGGGCTATCGCTGTCTTATGCGCAAATTGTGGAAACACCCTGTGCATAAATGCCAATCCATGTGAGCTAATGGCAAACACCTTATCCACTTCACGCCACTTCAACTGCTCAAAAGGAATGAAGGCTTCTTTCGCGCGCTGCATGGTATTCCAGTCGCTGTGGTACAAATCGCCGGAGTGAGCCCGAGCCACATTTGCGAACCGTGTTTTAGAAAAATACCGGTGAAAAAAATGCGCGAGTACCAGTCCATTGTGAAACCAGTAATGGTAAAAAACCGCATTCGTTGAATCTAGATCATACTTTTTCGTTACACGCTGCATTGCACTCGCGCTGCGGTAGAGGTGACGCGACATCGAAAGTAATTTGCTCCATTTCGCACACATTGTGCGCTTCTCCCGACTGAGCATCAATTCTTTCAAAAGAAAACTCCACACCCGCATTTCACGCACTACACGACCGTCTAAATTGAATGACACAGGAATGCGATTGATCCCAATTACTTCTAACCGATCCATTTCAAGAACCCTGTTCTGCTCAGGCTTCATCGCATACTCATCCAGTGGAACAATAAGAAGGCGGTCGAACTCTGCGAGCAGAAACGGGAGCTCGCTCATCAAATAGTGTTCGCGTTGACCGAACGGAAAACTTTTGGTGAAAAGGACACAGGTTCTGCTCATGAGAAAGAAAGATTGGACAAAGAAAAGGCAGGAAAACCCAACCTTAGATAATAATTGAGTAATTTTGCTACTCGATAATGATAGAAACACTCATTTCCTCTAAGACGCGTATCAAGTTGCTGATCAAGTTTTTTCTGAACAGCAATACCTCCTCGTACCTCCGCGGTTTGGAAGGCGAATTTGGCGAAAGCACAAATTCAATTCGAATAGAACTCAACCGGCTGGAGAAAGCGGGAATGCTAATCAGCGAGATGGATGGCAACAAAAAAAGGTACCGAGCGAATGTCGATCATCCGTTATTTCCAGATGTGCATTCAATCGTGATGAAATACACCGGGTTGAGCGGATTGGCCGAATACATCACCCGCCAGATTGGCGAAGTGAAGGCTGTTTATCTCACCGGCGACTTTGCCGAAGGGTTAGAAAGTGAGGTGATCGATTTGGTGTTAGTAGGTCATCTCAATCGCGCATTTCTTGCGGAATTGGTAGAGCGTGCTGAAAAAGTGACTGGCAAGAAGATTCGTTATTTGCTTTATCATCCCGACGAATTCACGCTAGAAAATATTCACCGCGATCATCATTCATCCTTAGAACTTTGGAAGGAATGAACGCAAAAATTGATTCTGTAATCTGTCGCAATCAGGGCGGCACAAGTACATTTGTCCGCTCCGCGATGGAATACATTCCATGTCGGATAAACCTTAGCCACATATGAGTGAAAGCCCAGAACAGAAGGAAGAACAATGGGACATGGTGATCGAGACCTCCACGTCTCCTTTTCGATTGAATCTAAGAGATCTTTGGCACTACCGCGATCTGCTCGCGCTTCTTGTTCGACGCGACTTTGTGAGTTTTTATAAGCAAACTATCCTTGGCCCGTTCTGGTTCTTTCTTCAGCCGCTTATTACAACCATCACCTTTACCTTCATCTTTGGCAAACTGGCCAAGATTGATACAGGCGATACCATTCCTCAGCCACTATTCTATATGTCTGGCATTGTGACCTGGAACTACTTTGCGGAATGTTTGACTAAAACCAGTACGGTCTTCAAGGACAATGCGAGCATCTTTGGAAAAGTCTACTTCCCGAGATTGATCATGCCACTGAGTATTGTGTTGAGCAACCTGATCAAGTTTGCCGTTCAACTTCTCCTCTTTGCTGTCATACTAGCGTACTATATCGTTCAGGAAGGATACCATCCGAATGTCACGGCTTACATCGCCTTGTTTCCGTTGCTGATTCTTTTGATGGCTATGCTCGGACTGGGATTGGGAATGATCATCAGCGCACTAACCACGAAGTATCGTGACCTCGCTTTTCTTATCACCTTCGGAGTTCAACTATTTATGTACGCCACTCCGGTAATCTATCCGTTGAGCACGCTGAGCGAGCAATACAGAGATATCATGAAGTGGAATCCAATGGCACCAATTATTGAAGGATTTCGATATGGTCTATTCGGAGAAGGACTATTCAGTTGGGGATATCTCGCCTACAGCTTGATTGTGACACTAACTATTCTGCTATTTGGAATAGTGATATTCAACAGTGTAGAGAAAAAATTTGTAGATACCGTCTGACCTGATCGAATTATACTCCATGTCCTCCATTCACCTCCAAATGCTCCAAAGCGCCTTTGCCTCCGAAGGAGCATTTGGCGATCTTGACGCAGTAAAGCAGTGGCTTAGAGAGCAGAATGAAAAGGTACATGTGTCAGTAAACAAGGTGCGTTTTGATCAGATGGAGAAGTGGGGCTATTCATCTGAAACCGGAAGAATCAGACACGAGAGCGGCAAGTTTTTCTCTATCGACGGTATACGGATAAAAACCAATTGGGGAGCCGTGCCAGATTGGGATCAACCCATAATTAACCAACCTGAAGTTGGATACCTCGGATTCATTACGAAGGTGATCGACGGGATGCTACACTTTTTGGTGCAAGCTAAAATTGAGCCCGGCAACGTGAATCACGTTCAACTATCCCCGACCCTTCAAGCCACCCGCAGCAATTACACTCAGATACATCAGGGTAAAAAGCCGCTATATCTCGAGTACTTTCAGCAAGCTACTCCTGCTCAAATTCTAATTGATCAACTTCAATCGGAGCAGGGAGCCCGCTTTTTGCGCAAACGCAACCGCAACATTATCATCCGCACCGAAGAGGATTTGCCACACTACGATAATTTCATTTGGCTCACACTCGGACAACTCAAAGCGCTGATGCACACCGACAACCTGGTGAACATGGATACCCGCACCGTGATTTCCGGAATCTGCATTGGATCTGATACTAACAATTTACAGTTTTCATCAACCTCGACTCACCCGCTGGCAGCCGGCTTCCTCAATTCCACAAGGGATCAGTCGCAAGCCGTTCATTCGATCGAAGCCATTATCACTTTTATCACAGCTCTAAAAAGCACCTACGATTTGGAAGTCGATCGTATTGATCTCAAGAAAGTAAGAAACTGGATCTTCGACGCAGATGCCATTCGCCATGAGGAAAATAAGTATTTCCGGGTGATTGCTGTGGATGTGGAAATAGGTAACCGCGAGGTGGTGAAATGGAGTCAGCCTATGGTAGAACCCGCCCAGGAAGGGCTATGCGCCTTCGTCTGCAAAAATATAAATGGCGTATTGCACTTCGCCATGCAAGCTAAACTAGAGTGCGGGAATTTTGATATTGTCGAGTTCGCCCCTACCGTGCAATGCCTCACCGGCAACTACCTAACAAGCTCCTCGTCTTCCCTGCCTTTCCTCGATTACGTGCTCCATTCACGGAATGAACAACGCATCCTCGATGTGCTGCAATCAGAGGAAGGTGGACGTTTTTACAAAGAGCAAAATCGCAACATGATCGTGCTGGCCGGCGATGATATCGACGATCAACTTCCGGAAAAATTCATTTGGCTGACCTTGGGTCAAATACACACTTTTCTAAAGTTCAACAATTACCTGAATATCCAAGCGCGCAGCCTGATATCCGCCATTCCTTTCCATGAGTAATCCAATTCGCATCGGAGTCATGGGATGTGCATCCATCGCACAGCGAATGGTGATACCCGCCATTGTGCTATCGCCGCGATATATCCTTGCAGCCATAGCCAGCCGCTCCCTCCTGAAGGCGCTGCTATACACCCAACAATTTGGGGGCGATCCGGTAGAGGGATACGAGGCGCTTCTCAGCCGAAAAGATATAGATGCCGTGTACATCCCTTTGCCAACTGCTCAGCATCACTACTGGGCAAAACGTGCACTCGAAAGCGGCAAGCATGTGCTCATAGAAAAATCGCTTGCACCAAATTTTGCAGAGGCTGAAGACATCGTGCAAACCGCACGTACAAACAATCTCATGGTAAAGGAGAACTTTATGTTCGTCTACCACCGTCAGTTTTCAATGATCCGAACTATTCTCGAAACTGGCCGCCTCGGAGCACTGCGATGCGTGCGTAGTTCTTTCGGATTCCCCCCTTTCCCGGATCTAGACAACATACGATATCAAAAGGAACTAGGGGGAGGCGCACTGCTCGATGCGGGCGCTTACACAATAAAGGCGGCAATAATGCTTCGAGACAATATTCTGAAGATAAGCGGAGCAACATCATTTACCGATCCTGAATTAGGCGTGGATATCAATGGGGGAATTCTCATGAACTACGACGATGGTTGCGTAGTTGAAACGGCCTATGGTTTCGATCACTATTACCAGTGCAGCCTTGAACTGTGGGGCAGCAAAGGACGTCTAACTGCCTCGCGCATTTTTACGGCAGGCCCAGGCGTAAAGCCAGAGGTCACCATAGAAGATAACAACGGACGTGAAGTGATCAACGTCGAAGAAGACAATCACTTCCTCAACTTACTGAATGATTTTGCAGCCACTATACACAGCGGAAACTTCGGCTCTTCCTATTCTGAAATTCTCGCGCAGGCGCGCATCCTCGACGGAGTGCGACTTGCATCACAACAAGCTACATCAGCAATCGTATGAGTAAACCGCAATCTATGCCCAAGCCTGTATTTGTTACGATGCCCAGCCTCGCGCCGCTGGAAGAGTATACCGAACTGCTGAAAGGCGTTTGGGAAAGGGGCATTCTCACCCACAATGGTCCGCTCGTGCAGCAACTCGAGCGAGATGTAGCCTCAAAACTTAATCTGCCCAATTTCGTGGCGGTATCTAACGGCACAATCGCCATTCAGATGGCAATCAAAGCGCTTGACATTCAAGGCGAAATCATCACTACACCGTTCACATGGATCGCTACAGTGAGCGCCATCAAGTGGGAAGGATGCAGCCCTATCTTTTGTGACATCGACCCCGCCACGCTCAATATAGATCCTTCAAAAATTGAAGCGCTAATTACGCCGCGCACACGCGCCATAATGCCTGTGCATGTTTTTGGAACACCCTGCGACGTGGAGGCTATTGATGCAATCGCGAAGAAGTACAACTTGAAAGTGATATATGACGGAGCCCATGCCATTGGTTCATCATTCAAAGGCAAGGGGCTCCTTAGCTACGGAGATATTTCCGCCACAAGTCTCCATGCCACGAAGCTGCTCAACACCGCAGAAGGCGGAGGATGTGTCGCAGAAGATCCAGAATTGGCAGCCAGACTTCAACGCCTTCGATTCTTTGGACACGACGAACAAAAAGATGTGGTCGAAGATGGCTTCAACGGTAAACTCACGGAGGTGCACGCCGCGCTTGGAATCGCCAACCTGAAATACTATGACGCTGTGTTGGCTGATCGCAAGGAGAAATACACGCAGTACAAAATCGCGCTCGCTGTGAGCGAGAGGCTAACTTTTCAGTCCGTGCCACAGGGGGAAACCAACTATTCATACTTCCCCGTTATTTTTGAATCCGAATCAGTTTTGCTAAAGGTGAATTCGGCACTCGCCGAAGAGAACATACACGCCCGCCGATACTTCTATCCCTCGGTAAATACCTACCGGAAAGTGTTAGATTACCAACCGATGCCAGTGTCCGAAGATATCGCCTCACGTATTCTTTGTTTGCCGCTCTACTTCAAGCTCCAACAGACCGATCTCGAGCGAATCATTTCTATTGTGCTACACTCTTTATCGCACTAATCAAGCCTTATGTCTACTGTTATATCCGCCGAACATTTGTCGAAAGTTTACCAGCTAGGTAAAATAGGCACAGGTACGATCAGTCGCGATTTGGAGCGCTGGTATGCTCGAGTGCGCGGCAAAGAAGATCCTTTCCTCAAAATCGGGGAAACAAACGATCGCAGCGTGAAGAGTGAGTCAGGTGTGGTTTATAGTCTGCAAGACATCAACTTCGAAATTGAACAGGGCGATTCGGTGGGCATCGTTGGACGAAATGGTGCCGGCAAAAGCACGCTGCTCAAAATTCTGAGTCGCGTGACAAGTCCGAGTAGCGGTGTAGTTAAACTTCGTGGACGCGTGGCTAGTTTGCTGGAAGTAGGCACTGGCTTTCATCCTGAACTCACCGGAAGAGAAAACATCTATCTCAATGGAGCCATTCTCGGGATGCGCAAGCGAGAGATCGATGCCAAACTCGATGAGATCATTGCGTTCAGCGGCGTGGAGCGCTATATCGGTACTCCGGTAAAACGCTATTCGAGCGGTATGTATGTGCGACTTGCCTTTGCTGTTGCCGCTCACTTGGAGCCAGAGATACTTATCGTAGATGAAGTGCTTGCAGTGGGCGATGCAGAGTTTCAAAAAAAGTGCCTCGGCAAAATGAAGGATGTGAGTGGTGAAGGACGCACGGTCCTCTTTGTGAGCCACAATATGCTTGCAGTAAAGTCATTGTGCCAAAGCGGCATATTGCTTTCTAACGGACAGATAGCAGCGCAGGGAGAAATAAACAGCGTAATTCAGGAATATGGCAAATCGAGTATCACTCAATCACGAAAAGAAATTAATCGAACGAAATCAGGATTCACCATCAAGGCCGTAGAATGCAGTCACAATGGAACGCAAGGTGCATTTAACATTGATGAACAATTAAAAATTCGTATAGATATCGAAAGTGAAGTGTATCATGAACAGTTGAACGTAAACGTTTACTTCAGCACCCCAGATGGCGCACTCATTTTTGCATCATGCTCGCCAGCCCGCGCGCTGCAGGCAGGGCAATATTCTTTCACTTGTATAATTCCTGAAAACACACTCAATGACAACCATTATTCAATTGATGTGGAGCTCGCAGAGCGGAAAGAAAAAACGGTCATCTACGTAAAGGATGCCGTCCTCATTGAAGGAATTGAGCAAAAAAGAGACGGAACATGGTTGCACAAATTTCCTGGATTGATTAGGCCAACTCAGTATCAGTGGACAATTGAGTAATCATTATGAAAAACTTAATGCTGCCAAAAAACGAGCAAAAAGGAAGAATCCTTTTGATTCGCACATTGATGTACACTGCGCTCTTTTTAGGAATTAAACCTCAAGGGCAATCATCCATTGCACAAACAATCACTCGAGTGAAAATGCTATGAAGGTGGCGATCATGCAACCCTATTTGTTTCCCTACCTCGGGTACTTCCAACTGATCAAGGCAGTGGACAATTTCGTGTTTTATGATGATGTAAACTATATCAAGCAGGGATGGATCAACAAGAACCGGATTTTGACTAACGGTTCAGTTTCTGAATTTACTGTTTCGTTGTCTGGAGCATCGTCGTTTCAGAAAATCTGCGAGACCCGTATCAATCAATACGCATATCAGCACTGGAAAGGCAAGTTTTTCAAAACACTTGAACACAGCTACAAAAAGACACCTTATTTTAAAGATGCATTTGAAGTGGTAAGTCTTGTGTTTTCCGAAAACCATGAGTTCATCTCCGATTTGGCTTTCGATTCAGTCATGCGCACCTGCCGCTACCTCGGAATCCAAACCAAAATCACTGATACTTCACGAAACTACCAGAATGATAATTTGAATGCGCAAGATAGAGTTATTGATATTTGTCTAAAGGAGAATGCCGATGAATACATCAATCCCATTGGAGGTCGCGAACTATACGACCATGCCTCGTTTAATCAGCAAGGACTAAAACTTCATTTCCTGAAGGCCTCCCTCTCGCCCTATCCGCAGGGATCGGCAGAGTTTATACTCGGCCTAAGCATCATCGATCTGATGATGAACCTTGCTCCCATTGAAATCCTTCAAATGACTACGCATCATGAGCTCGCGCAATAATTTCATCGGTGGGTTTCTGGGACTTGAGCGCACTTCTTCGGATAAGACGAGCGTCTATCCAGACTGCAAAATGACATGGTGCGGAAGAGCGGCATTTAAGGCAATTCTTCTTTGCATAGCACCGAAAAAGATATATTTGCCCGATTACTATTGTATCAGTCTGCTTGAGCCGATCAAAGAACTTGGAATCGAAACAGAATTTGTCCCTATTAATGATCAACTCGAATGGAACACGATTCCTTCGCCTAATGAATGTGAATATGTCGTTTATATCAATTATTTCGGAGTAAAGACCTTATTCATTGACACTCTCATAAAAAAAATAGGTGGCAAGTTGATCATTGATAATACACAGGCCTTTTATCACCAACCTAATCGCATTCCATTTTTTAACAGCCTCCGCAAATTTTTTGGTATCCCAGACGGGGCCTTTTTTTTTACCGGCGATGATTGTCCCTCGCAAGCCCCATCTCTACCCTCGCTAGCCACCGAGGAGCATCTGCATCAACGCCGAGCCGGAAATCAGGAAGAAGCATATGCGCTTTTTCGCATCAATGAAAAGTGCTTTTCAAGCGAATACCGCGCACCGTCGAGTTTCTCGCTGGAAATGTTACCCCATATCCATTTCGAAGAAATCCGAAATCAACGGCGAAAGAACTTTCTCTTTTTGCACCAGCACTTATCTAAATTCAACAAGCTTCATTTGTTCCTAGATCCGGAAGATGCGCCTCTTGCGTACCCTTTTCTGACTGAACGAAAAGTGCGATCAAAACAGGAATTGGCGTTGCATGGGATTTTCATACCAACCTACTGGCCAGAAATGACTAAAGGAGAAATTGAAGGCATTGGCGAAATTTCCGCTTCAATGGCTTCAGATTTATACGCGTTGCCTTTGAACCAAAACCTTGAGGAATATCACATGCAAAGACTGTTTGACCTTATCTTCATTTGAGTTATGCAAAAAAACATCCATGTTCTCGTTTTTCCTTGTGGTAAAGAAAATGCGCTGGAAGTCCACAATGCCTTGAACTCCAATGTAGGCATTACAGTTTTCGGCGCTTCAAGTGTTGCTGATCATGGTGAATTGGTTTATGAGAATTACATCGGTGGTCTGCCATTTATTCAAGACTCAACATTTCTGCATGAGTTCAATAAGGTTATTCTTCAGTGCGAGATAGATGTTATCATACCCACTCACGACACAGTGTCACTTTTTCTGGCAGGTATCCGAAATGACTTAAAAGCTAGACTGGCCGCTCCTTCTCTCTCTGCTGTTGAAACATGTCGAAGTAAACAGAAAACCTATTCTTCTCTCCGCGGGTTTCAGTTTGTTCCAGAATGGTGGTTCGGATCGCTGCCCGATATACTCTCCTTTCCATTGTTTGCAAAGCCTGACGCTGGGGAAGGTTCGAGGGATACTAGAATCCTTCATAGCATTGAAGATCTGACTATCTATTTTCCTTCAACCAAGGGCTTTGTTTTTTGTGAATTCCTTCCAGGCCCGGAACTGACCGTGGATTGCTTCACGGACAGACATGGAAAAATGCTCTTCTGCGGTCCCAGAACGCGGGAACGTGTTGTAGCCGGAATTACACAGCGCTCCCGTCGATATGAACTTTCTGATGAAATCCTCTTCATCGCCAATTCGATATCTGAAACCATTGGAATGAGAGGGCTTTGGTACTTTCAATTAAAGCAAGACCATGCGGGAAAGTGGAAACTCATGGAAGTATCATGCAGAACTTCAGGGACAATGACGTTCTATCGTTTTTCAGGAATCAACTTTCCGCTCCTTACTGTATTCGATCTTATGGGCCGGGATGTCACTATCCTGTATACCAATCTTAACGTGGTACTAGAGCGAAGCCTGAAAACCCGTTTCATCATTCCCTTTGATTATGACGTCGTGTATTTGGATTACGATGACACCGTGATTATAAGGGATCGGGTAAATACCCATGCAATCAGTTCCATATACCATTGGCGTTCGATGGGAAAACGCTTGATACTGCTGACCCATCACGCCGGAAACCTGAGCGAATCCCTGCGCAGCTATTGCATTGACTCGCGCTTGTTTGACGAAATCATTCAATTGCCTCCAAATCAGCCAAAAAGTACGGCTATTCAAAATGGCAACGCTATCCTGATAGACAATGCCTTTCAAATCCGTCAAGAGGTTAAAAACACCTGTGGCATTCCCGTTTTTGATGCGGACTGTCTCGAATTCTTTCATCCATGACCCAAACGATACTTCAGCGCGCGAATTACCATAACGCCGAACTCCGGCTCATCGAAAAACTACTTCTTACACTCAAAGCGGAAGGAAAGTCTACTCTTCTTGATGTAGGATGTGGAAAGGGCACCTATGCGCCTGTTTTACAAACGACAGGGCTAGATTTTTATGGGGTGGATATAAACCCCGAAATGCTTGAACTTGCTCGCAACAATGGACACCGTCCGGTATCTACCGAACATCTGGAAGCAAGCGGTCAACACTTTGATATTATTCTAATCAGTCACGTGATCGAACATCTTCACTATAAAGAGTTATATGAATTTCTGGACTATTACATCCAGAAGCTATCTCCAGATGGCCGTCTCATTATTGCTTCGCCTTTGCTGGTATCTAACTTCTACTTCGATTTCACTCACGAACGACCATACTATCCTCAGGCCATTTGGCAGGTTTTTGGGGATTACAATGATTCATTGAGCATTGCGAAAAAAGAAAAGATAAAACTTGAAGATATATACTTTGTAAAAGACTCCTTTCGAACCCGATCGTGGAGAAGCTATTACATCCGAAATCCCCGCTTGCCGCACTTGATGACGCACTATTGGAATGTGACGCTTGCTCTGATATATCTGCGCACAGGATATCGGTTTGGAAAAAAGGTGAGTTGGATTGGTGTATACAAAAAAAAATAGAGAAATGAAATACCGTGAGGATTATGTGAACCAAGTAACCGACTACCTGAAGAAAACGGTTGCTGCAATACGAGAAATAAAACTTTCTAAACTCAGTGAGGACATCTCTCACGAGATGATCGTTCCATTCAGCTCATATGCGCCTTGGCAGGACGACGAGGAGTTCAAGCACGTATACCAGGAAATCAAGTCAAATACACTCGTTGATATCTACCGGTGTTATGAACTCTGGTACCTGATTCGCCGGAATTCTAAGCTCGAAGGCGATATCCTTGAGGTGGGAGTTTGGAAAGGAGGAACGGGCTGTCTTTTGGCCAGCGCGGTGAGAGACCAAAAAGGCACGCGGGTGTTTCTCGCTGATACCTTTTCGGGTGTGGTGAAAACGTCAGAGAAGGATACTCTTTATCGGGGAGGCGAGCATGCAGACACCTCTGAGCAGATCGTTCTGGACTTGGCGAATCAGCTTTCATTAAATAACATTGAAATACTCAAGGGTATCTATCCAGATGACCACAGTCTAAGGTTAAAAGGTTTGAAAATCAGGCTTTGTCACATTGACGTAGATGCACACGATTCTGCAAAACACGTTCTCGATGATGTTTGGCCAATCATTGTTCCTGGAGGCATGGTGGTCTTTGACGATTACGGATTTTGGGGTTGCGAGGGAGTTACTCGCTTGTGCAATTCACTTCAATTATCAGATGCCACCTACATTGCCAACTTGAACGGTCACCAAATACTCATCAAAAAATGAAGCCGACCGTAAGCGTTGGAATCATCACTTACAATCACGCTCCCTTTATACGGCAATGCCTGCTCAGCATACTGGAGCAAATCACCCAATTCGAGGTCGAGATCGTCGTAGGCGAAGACTGTTCAACCGATGGCACCCGAGAAGAGATTCAACGTGTAATGGCGGAATTTCCAGGTCGAATCACAGCTCTTTTTCATAATCAAAATTTAGGTGCCTTGCACAATGGCTACGATTGCGTTATGCCCGCATGCAGGGGAGAATTTGTTGCACTTTGTGAAGGAGATGATCTCTGGAATGACTGCCATAAACTCCAAAAACAGGTGGATTACCTTCGGGCTCATCCTGACTGTGTGTTGACCTGCCACGACGCTTCCGTAGTGAATGAGAAGGGCGAACTTGTTGTTGAATCAAGACTGAAAAACCATGAGAAAAAAGAACTTACTGCAATCGAACTCGGTCAGGGTGGCTACGTGCTGGCGCTGACGATGTGTTTCAGAAATAGGGTGCGGAGCTTTCCGCAGGAACTGTACAAAAGCCCAAATGGAGACCTCTTCCTGTGCGTGCTTCTTTCCGAGTTCGGATACTGCCATTACCATTCGGATATCAACCCAGCTAAGTATCGCTCCCATCATGGCGGAGTCTGGAGTTTGCGTCCACAGATCGAACGCTGGAAGAACGCCCTTATAACCTATTCCCAGCTCATCAAATATCTTGATGGTGCGGGTAGAAAATCCCTCAGGGATTTTTATATATACTTTTCAATTGATCAGCAAGAAACCATCTTCATTCATTGTCTGTCGCACCGAAAATATGCTGATGGATTAAAATCATTCTTCAATCTTATAGGTTTCACTATGCGTCATCGTTCCATGCTAGCTGCGCCAAGGGCTGCAGCCCGACTTATCCGAATGGCAGGACGAATTGCTATCCAAAAAAAAATGACACCCACTCACCAGACATGACTCTATAGGTTCAACGCTACTCGGGTTCCCTCAAGTATCGCGCGAACTGCATCTAACTCCCCCGCGATATTCGCCCCACCAGCAATGCTCACGTCCATTCCGGAAGCCTGAATCATCTCATACACCGATCGCTCAGATTCCTGTCCTGCACAAACAATAATGTGATCGGCTTCGAGATACATTTCTTGATCCATGCGATTGATTCGAATTCCCCCTGAATCGATCAACTCATACTCGGCTCCATCAATGAACTTCACTCCCTCCCTCTCCAGTTCCTTCCTGTGCGCCCATACAGTTGTTTTTCCTAGATTAGAACCAGCCTTACCTCGCTTGCGCTGAAGCAACGTGATGTCTCTTCCGGCCGGCACATAAGACGATTTACCTGCCAATCCCCCTGCAGAAGAAACAGTCATATCTACGCCCCATTCTTTCATAAACTCTTCTGTGCTCGGTGATTCACCCAACAGATATCGGGCAGTGTCCATTCCAATGCCTCCCGAACCAATAATCACCACACGTTTTCCAATCGCTACCTCGCCTGAAAGCACGCGGGTATAATCCACTACATTCTCTGAATCGCTGCCCGGTATTTCCACTTTTCGAGGAAGAACTCCAGTAGTTACTATGCACGCATTAAAACCGTTCAATTGCTCCATGGAAGAAATACGCGTGTTCACATTAACCTTAGCACCATACTTTTTAAGCATCGTCGAATAGTACCGTATAGTTTCATTAAACTCTTGCTTGGACGGCACTGCGCGGGCATAGTTTAACTGACCTCCGATCTGGCCGGATGCCTCAAACAATTCAACCTGATGTCCTCTTTGAGCTGCAGTTAGGGCAGCACTCATGCCGGCAGGTCCGGCTCCAATCACAGCCAATCGCTTCACCTTGGAAGTTGGTGTAAGTATCCATTCTGTTTCTCGCGCCGCAAATGGATTCACCATGCACGAGGCTACATTACCGCTAAAAATTTGATCGAGACATGCCTGATTACATCCGATACACGTATTTATTTCATCCGAAGCACCGCGTGCAGCCTTATTCACAAATTCAGGATCTGCTAAAAATGGACGCGCCATGCTTACCATGTCCGCTTTGTGAAGGGCGAGAATTTCTTCCGCCACTTCAGGTATGTTGATCCGATTGGTGGTGATAATCGGAATATTCACCTTCCCCATCAATTTGCTTGTGACCCAAGTAAAAGCACCACGGGGCACCATCATTCCGATCGTCGGAATACGTGCTTCATGCCATCCAATGCCCGTATTGATAAGTGTTGCTCCAGCCTGCTCTACTGCGGTAGCCAACTCTTCCACCTCTTCCCAAGTACTTCCACCTTCCACCAGATCGAGCATCGACAACCGATAAATTATAATGAACGAATTGCCTGTTCGCTCACGCGTACGTTTCACTATTTCTAGAGGCAATCGCATTCTGTTAGCATAGCTACCACCCCATTCGTCGTCTCGCTGATTCGTCCGAAGAGCAATAAACTGATTGATAAAATAGCCCTCACTACCCATTATTTCGACCCCGTCATATCCTGCTTGTTGAGCCAACTTTGCACATCGCGCAAAATCATTGATCGTACGATCCACTTCTTCGCTACTCAACGCGCGCGGGGTGAAAAAATTAATTGGAGCCTGAATGGCTGAAGCACTCACGCATTCAGGGTGCGCGCCATATCGTCCAGCATGAAGAATCTGCAAACAAATTTTACCTCCTTGCGCGTGTACAGCATCTGTAATAATGCGGTGTCCATCTACCTCAGAAGCATCATCGAACTTCGAGCCTCCTTGCCAGAGTTTGCCCTCGCTATTGGGAGCAACTCCTCCAGTGACAATCAATCCAACTCCTCCTTTGGCACGTTCACCATAGAATACCGCTTGCTTGTGAAACCCGTCGGGCTGCTCCTCCAAGCCGGTGTGCATGGAACCCATGAGGACACGGTTCTTGAGAATAGTAAACCCAAGGTCGAGCGGAGCAAGAAGATGTGGATAGTGTGACATGGGGTAAATATAAGAATCGAGACGATGGTCTCAGAATGAGAAAATAAAAGAAAAGTGAAGAGTCGCACACTTTATCGCGCCCATTTAAAAGGTGCTGCGAAAAGTGTGCGACTCTTCCTCATTTAGACTTCTCAGATTCTCGACTGTCGTTCGAAATCGCGAGTCCGTTCTGACTCCAATTCCTGCTATTTCCTCCCCAATGTATACCAATCAACCTTGCGGCTGAGGTACATTACAAGAGCCAGAATGAGGAACAATCCAACACTACCCGTGAGCAAGGCAAAGTCTTCAAGCTGAATGATCACGAAGATGAATGAGAAAATAAATAAGAGCAGAAACAGCAGAATTCCGCTCAGCTTCCAATTTGACGTAACAGCTTTAAAGTAAAGCGTAACCAGTGAAATCGTTGCCAAAGCTCCGAGTCCATACGCTTTATTGAATCCAATGTGTTCCGAGAAAGAAAGCAAAAGCAAATAGAAAAGGCTCAGTGCGAATCCCGTCATGAGGTATTGCACAAAGTGAATCTTTACCTTATTCAGAGCCTGTGTAAAGAAGAACATCAGAAATACGAGAGTAATCAACAATACGCCATACTTGGCCGAACGTTCATTCTGTTGATACTGATCCACCATGATCATTAATTCTGCGCCAAAGGAGGACGAATCAAAATCTGCCCCTTGACCAAGGAATCGCTGAGGATAATTGCGATTCAGATGCAACACCTTCCATTGTGCAGAAAATCCTTCTTTACTCACCGTTGGCTTCGGATCGGGAAGAAACGCTCCATTGAATTTCGGGCTGTTCCAATCTGATTTCATAGAAGCTTCTGTGACTTGTCCCACTGGCACAAACTGTAAAGTGGAATGACCACCCAAGCGTATATCAGTGGAAAATGCCCATTGTCCGTCGATAACGTTCAGCGCTGCAACACGTGCAGATACACCGCTGCTCATTACCTCTGCACCTTCTACACCGGGAGCCATATTCAGCACCTGATCACCCCACTTCATCTCGATCTGATCGCGTATGGCGCGCATATCGGTAACGCCAATACTCACAAAGGCACTTTCCCAAAGAATATCCTTCACTTCGGGCCATCCTGAGAAATCAGGGGTGCTGAATTGACCTTCCAGATGAACGGATGAATTGTACACAAGAATGTCATAGATCCCTCTCTTGCGCACCATCGGTTCCACCTCGGATTCGATCTTGAGCATTTCGGGTAAAAAATGGGCGTATCGGATTTCCGGTCCTGTCGTCCGTATCTGATTTCCATACTCATCCAGTTGCGGTTTTGTATAGGATTGTGTGATGTACGGAACGGTGAGCATCGGCCCACTCAACGTTTGACGTCCACCCCAAGTGGATCCCACTTCCTCTTCAGCTTCGTACTTCCTGAAGTTGCGCTCACTGATCAACGATTGGATCATACCCAGCGGGATGAGCATGAGTAATATGAGGATTCCTACAGTAAATAGTTTTAAGGCTAATGAG
>Ga0105049_10000168_pt1 | contig 66701 bp, 4 predicted proteins | sample MAT06_FD_78087 | JGI IMG/M metagenome (GOLD analysis project Ga0105049, IMG submission 78087) | Freshwater microbial communities from Lake Fryxell liftoff mats and glacier meltwater in Antarctica - MAT-06 | ecosystem: Environmental > Aquatic > Freshwater > Ice > Liftoff microbial mat | place...
ACGCGAAAGCTTCTTCAGCCGCGCGGCAACACCCTTGGCATATTGCACGAACAGCTCATCCTCCAGCGAGACGATCACCTGGTAACTGCCGGGGTCGCCCTGGCGGCCGCAGCGGCCGAACAACTGCCGGTCGATGCGGCGTGAATCATGGCGCACAGTGGCAAGCACGTGCAGCCCGCCCAATGCCACCACCTCGGCCGCCACGCGGATATCGGTGCCGCGCCCGGCCATGTTGGTGGCCACCGTGATGCGGCCGCGCTCACCTGCCCGTGCCACCACTTCGGCCTCTTCCTGATCTTGTCGCGCGTTCAACACCTGGTGCAGCAAACCGGCGGCGGTGAGTAGTTCGCTCAAATGCTCCGAGGTGGCAACCGAGCTGGTACCCACCAGGACCGGGCGCCCTTCGGCGTGCAGGCTGCGCAGCGTGGCCACGATCGCGGCCCACTTTTCGGCCGCGCTGACATAGACCTGGTCGGGCAGGCGCCGCCGCTTGACCGGGCGATTGGTGGGAATGCTCACCACCGGCAGCCGGTACACCGCCCACAGTTCGCGCGCCACCTCGCGTGCGGTGCCGGTCATGCCCGCCACCCGCAGGTAGCGGCGGAAAAAGCGCTGGTAGCTGATGCGTGCCAGGGTCTCCTGCTGGCCGGTGATGGCACAGCCTTCCTTGGCCTCGATCATCTGGTGCAGCCCGCGCTCCCACGAGCGGTCCGCCATCACCCGGCCGGTGTACTCGTCGACGATCTGCACCTTGCCGGCGCGCACCAGGTATTGCTTGTCGCGCTGGAACAGATACAGCGCCGAGAGCGCGCGACGCAGCAGTTCTTCGCGCCGGCGCGGCCCCATCCAAACGCCGCCGAAAGGTTCGGCCAGTAGGGTGGCGTGGCGCCGCCCGCGCTCGGTCAGTTCAACGTCATGCTCGCGCGGCCGGATCGAAAAATCGCTGCCGCTGGTCAACTGGCGCGCCATACCGATGGCTTCGGCGTAGATCTGTTCTTCCTGGCTCGAATCGCCCTTGTTGGCGATGACAAGCGGGGTGCGCGCCTCGTCGACCAGCACGCTGTCGGCCTCGTCGACGATCACGAAGCACAGGCCGCGCAGCAGCAGCCGGCTGGTGCGTGCGTGTTCGGCATGCAGGCCCTCGATCTTCAGATGCATGGGCCGCGCATCGCGCCCCAGCATCAGGCCGTCCTTGAGATAGTCGAACACCAGTTGCTTGTTGGTGCCGTAGGTGATGTCGCAGGCATAGGCGGCGCGGCGCGCGTCCGGCGCCATGCCCTCGGTGATGGTGCCAACCGAGAGGCCCAGAAACTTGTAGAGCGGTCCCATCCAGGCGGCGTCGCGCTGCACCAGAAAATCATTGACCGTGACGATATGCACCGGAATCCCGGCCAGCGCGGCAGCACAGGCCGGCAGGGTCGCGGTAAGGGTCTTGCCTTCGCCGGTCTCCATTTCGGCGATCTTGCCCTCGAGCATGACGCGCCCGCCAATCAGCTGCACATCGAACGGCCGCATCCCCAGGCGCCGCTCGGAAATCTCGCGCACCATGGCGAAGGTGCGCGCCACCAGCGGCTCGGCCAGGCCTTCGCTGTAGAGGCGCCGCCGCAGATCGGGAACACCATCCCTCAGTTCGCCGTCGGTGAGTGTGGCAAGGCGCTGCCCCTCGGCATTGACCAGCGCCACGAACTCGCCGCGCGCGGGGTTGCGCCCATAGATTCGCTGGCGGATCAGCCCGCCCAGATTGGCGGCGGCGCGATCCAGCCAACTGTCACGCAAATCCTCGCGCTGCGGATAGGGCCCGAGCGCGACGCCAGGGCGTAGAACGCTCGTGCTAGACATTGAATTGCCGCAGCAGCAGGCGCCGCAGGGCGCGATACATCTGCAAGCCCGCCGGCTCGAAACCGTGGTTGAAACGCACGTAGACGCGCGAACCCAGGTATTCGGAGCGCACCTCGCCAGGCAGGACCAGCTCAAGCTGGAATACCTGCTTCAAGGTCGATACCCCCTGCTTGTCGCGCGGATCCACCGCGATCGGGCCGCCGCCGGCACTGCCCAGCGCCGCCGTTGGCAATTGCGCGGCAGCGCCCGGCACCTCGCGGCGGATGCGCGCCGGCACCGGCCTTTCACCCCAACCCGCCAGCATCACCTCCACGTCACGCGTGGCCTGCCGCACCATCGCGATATCGTCCTGCACCAGCGCCACACGCACGGTCAATTCACCCGGCTGCACCACGTAAGCCACCAACTGGCCCTTGTTGATGAAGCGCCCAGGCAGGTCGGCCGCGTTGGGCACGATGAAGCGGCCGCTGGCGCCGCTTCGAAAGATCAGCTCGCGCGCGCGCTCGCGGGCACGCGCCAGGTTGGCACGCGCGGCGACCAGTTCCTCGCGCACTATCGCAGCCTGCACGCGGTCGGAGGTGATCAACGCGTTGTACTTGGCCACAAGCTCGGCCACTTGCGCGGTAAAAACCGCGACGCGGGTCGCCAGGAACGGCTCTTCGGCCTGGATCAGCGCCTGCCCGCTGCGCACGTAGCTGTCGACCGGCGCCATCAGGCTTACGATGAAGCCTTCGGTGCCGGAGCGTACCTGCGCCTCCTCGGGCACCCAGATCACGCCTTCGGTGCGCGTCCAGCTTGGCGCCGGCACGAAAAAAAGCAGCCCGAGCACGGCCACCAGCAACAGGAAACTGGTCGACAGCGCGCGCCCGCGTTGGCGCCGCAGGCCCGGATTGGAAAACAGGAACGACAGCGCCTTGCCCAACGGCATCAGCAACTGGGTGGCCAGCGCCCAGATCGCCAGCAGCACGCCGATGACAAAGAATCTGCCGGCGATGAAGGTGATGATCACGAACGAAATGAAGATGCGGTAAATGAACGAGGTGATGCCATACGACACCAGCCAGACCTTCTCTCCGGTCGACGCGATCTGACGTTCGGCATCGCGCACGCCCAGCACATAGCGCTGGAACAGGTAGCCCAGGTACTGGTTGGAACGGGCACCCAGGTTGGGCATCTCGATGCCGTCGGCCAGCACGAAATAGCCGTCGAAGCGCAACAGCGGGTTGCCGTTGAAGAGCAGCGTGGAAACGCCGCTGATCAACATCACGTTGTAGGCCACCGAGCGCACCACCCCGGGCTCGACCGCCAGCCAGACGAACAGCGCCAACGCCCCCAGAAACAGCTCCACTGCGATGCCGGCGGCGCCCACCAGCATGCGCTTGCGTTTGTCGGCAAAACCCCACGCGGACGAGGCGTCGACATAGGGCACCGGTGAGAACACCAACAGCATGATGCCGATCTCGTGCACCTCGCCACCCCATTTGCGGGTGGCGTAGGCATGCCCGAGTTCATGCAGGGTCTTGACCACCGGGTAGACCAGCCAGAGCAGCAGCAGGTTGCCCGGATCGAGCACGCGCTCGGTGATGTTCTCGGTCAGGTCGGTCCAGTGCGAAACCGCCAGCACCGCGCCTGCGCCCACCACCAGAAGCCACAGCAAAATGCCGAACCAGCCGAAAAGGGGCTGCACCAGGGGCAAGGTGCGCACCAAAAAGCGGTCCGGGTCGAACAGCGGAAAGCGCAGCGCCAGCGGGGTCCACAGGCGACGTTTCCACAGCATGCGCTCATGCCGCTCGAAGCGCCTGAACACCTCCATGCTGTCAGGCGGCACATCGCACAGCAAGGCATCGGCGGCGTGCAATTGACCCAGCAGGCGAATCGCCTCCTCCTGGGTCGGCGCGCCATCGCCCAGATGGGCGCTGGTGGCGTCCCAGATTTGCTGCACCGTGCGCTGGCCGTCCATCAGGCCGATGAAATGATGCGCGGCCGGCGTGAAACGATGCGAGCGCTCGGCCGCCTTGTCCTGCAGCACGAACCAGACCTTGCCACGAAAGGCCTGCCGCAGAATCCGCGCATGCGCGCGGATGCGCGGCTTTAGCGCCGCGACCCGGTACCAGGACGGGCTGAACAGGGAATCGCTCACGGCCGCAACCGCATGCGTCTCACGGCCACCACGACCAGATCCACATGCGCACCCAGTGCGTGAGCTTGTGGGTCCAGATCCAGATCAGCTTGCGCCGCTCGACTTCGATCTTGCCCACACCTTCCATGCCGGGGCGCAGTTTCTCGATCGCGCCGCTGGCCACCGCTTCGACACGGAAAAAATTGCGACCCTGGTCAACCACCGACACCGGCGTGATCTTCTCGATCAAAAGCGTGATCTCTTCCTGCGGCATGCTGGCCAAGGCCAGGCGCCCTTTCTGCCCCACCGCGACACGCGTGATATCGCGTTCATCGACTTTCATGATCACGCGGTAGGTGTCGAGGGGTGCCAGTTCGAACAGCGCGTTGCCGCGCTCGACCGCTGCCCCCAGCGACTGGCTCAAGTCGCCCTTGACGATCACCGCATCGAAAGGGGCGATTAGGCGCGTGCGCGCGATCTGCTCATCGACCAGCGCCATCTGCGCACGCACCTGCCCGCTCTGCGCCTCCAGGATGCCGGCGCGCGCACGGTTGCCCTCGGCGATCGCCTGGCGGCGCTCGCTCTCCTGCTGCGCGCCCTGGCTGACCAGTTTCTGTCTCTCCAGTCTGAGATCGCGATCGTCGAGCGAAGCCAGCAGGTCGCCCTTCCTGACCACATCGCCGGCGCGCGCGCGCGCCTCGACGATGTAGCCCTGCATCGCCGCGGTGACCGCGCGCTGTACCTTGCCTTCCAGGCTGGCATCGGCGGTGATCATGTAGTCGCCGTCGACGATCGAAAAGAACGCGATCACGAGCGCCAACCCCAGCACCCACAATTTGAGCGCGATATGGCGCGGTCCCACCAGGTGGCCGAAATGGGTCAGCACACTGTCGCGCGCCTTGGCCAGGAGCCAGCGGTCCTCGCGGCGCTTGACGTCGAGCACCGGCCCCACCAGCAGGGCCGCGTGCTCGCACAGCTCGACTGTCCTGGCATCAAACAACAGGCCGGTCGGCAATTCAAGCACCAAGGCGCCCAGTACATCGGCCCCGGCGGTAAGGGGAATGGTGCACACAGCGCCCGTACCGTGTTGCTGCAACAACTCGGCGTGCGCGCGGATGACCTGGAACGGCCCGTCCGCGCGTGCCGGAAAGACCACGGTCGCCAACTGATCGGCGGCCTCGTCCATGGCGCCTTCGATGGCGCGAATCAGGTTGGTCTTCTTGGCAAAGGCCGCGCTGTGCGAAAGCGCGCGCACCTGGATGTGGCGCCCCTTCATGAAACCGATGCTGACCCGCTCGCAGCCGAACGTGGTGGCAAGCTCTGTCACCACCGCGGTGGCGGCTGCCTGAAAGCGTTCGTGCTGCAGCGAGGTGGCAATCAATTCGAGCACCGTCACCAGGCGCGCCTTGCTGGTGAAGGTCTTGCGCCGTGCCAGCGCTTCCAGCCAGCCCATGCCCCAACCCAGGCGCTCCACCAGATCGCGCAATGCCGACTCGGTGCGGCCTTCGACCTCGAGCGCCACCGCGCCGTAGAGCTCGTCGTCGACCACGATCGGGTGCGCCACGCACATCAGATCCTGCCGGCGCGCCACCCGAGCCACGCCATCGACCACCACCCGACGCTCCTTGAGTGCCAGTTCCACCGCCTGCGCCAGCCGCGGACTGCCTTCTATGCCCTCCGGCCACACCGCGGCCGGCGCATAGGCGGCCGTCTCGGAGGCGCGCAGGATGACAATCGCGCGCACCACGCCCTCGAAGGCTCGGCACTGGATGTCGAGCCAGTTGGCGGCGAAATTCTGCGCATCGGCGGCGTGGCTCAAGCGGCTCCAGTAAACCGATTCGAAACCGGCGTCGTTGGCGCCTTCGGTGGCGCGCCGCGCGTTGCCAATCAGGGTAATGCCGTCGTCTGCCGCCACTCGTTGGTCCCAGGTTTTGACTGTATCTGCACCATGTACCGCGTACGGCCGGTGCGCCTCGCAGGGCAGGAATTGGGCCCGGCCAGAAGCGCGGCTTGCGTGCCGCGCTGCCTATCGCAGCGCCGCACCAATGCTCTCGATATCGGCCTCGGAGAGCGAGCCCGCCGCCTGCTTCAGGCGCAGGCGGAAGAGCAGGTAGTCATAGCGCGATTGCGCATGGTCGCGCCTGGCCAGGTAGAGGTCGCGCTGCGCATCGAGCACCGGCAAGAGCGGCAACAGGCCGGCCTTCAAACCCTCCTCCTTGCCTTTGAGCGCACTCTCCTGTGCCACCACCGATTGCTTCAGTGCCTGGATCAGGCCTACCGCGCCCAGCGTGCCGTGATAGGCGGCGCGCGTCAGGCGCTCGACCGAACGCCGGTCCAGTTCGAGGTCTTCCTGCGATTTTTGAAAACGGTGCGCCGCCTCGCGCGTCACCGCGCTGGTAAAGCCGCCTTCGAAAATCGGCACCGTCAGGCGCAGGGTCACATCGGTGCTCTCAACCAAGGTGCCGGGGCCGAACGACCCGTTGACCAGCGAACTGCCGGCGTCCCGGCGGCTGTGATTGAAGAGCAGATTGACGCTCGGGTAGTGGCCGGCTCGCTGGCGCTCGACCTCCTGGCGCGCCACGTCAACGGCTTCGCGCCGGGCGCGCAGAATCAGGTTTTGTTCAAGTGCCGAATCCACCCAACTCTGCGCCAGCGCCGGCTCTGGCGTCTCCAGCGAAAACTCGCCGCGCAAGGCCTGCACGTCTTCGATCATCTTGCCGGTGATTTCACGCAGGGCCTCGCGTGCATCACGCAGCTTGTTGTTGGCCTCGACCTGGCGCGCCTCGGTGACCGCGTAGCGCGCTTGCGCATCGAACTGGTTGGTGATGGTGCCCAAGCCCATCTTGAGCCGCTCGCGCGCCAGATCGAGCACTTTGCCCACCGCCTCGCGCTCGGCGCTGGCCAGCGCCAGACTGTCGCTGGCGGCGAGCACCGAAAGATAGGCAGCGGTGGTGCGCAGCATCAGATCCTGCTCGGCGGCCAGCAGGGTGAACTCCCCCTGCTTGACCACCGCCTGCGCCTGCATGAAGCGCGCAATCACGTCGCGCCGGAACACCGGTTGGGTGATGGTGAGAGTACGACTCTCGATGGGAAAGGTCCGGGCGCCGACACCCACGAAGGCATTCTCGTTGCGCAAGACATTGCTGCGTGTCTCGGTCTTTTCCACGTCATAGCGGATGGTCGGCATGAACCCGGCGCGCGCCTGGTCGATCGCGGTGCCGCTGGCGCGTGACTCCGCCAGCGCAGAACGATAGCGCGGATCGCTCTGAAAGGCCAACTTGTAGGCCTCCTGCAACGTTACCGCACCGAAGGTCGCAGGCGCGCTGAGCGCGAGCATCAAAAGCACCGTCGCGCGCGCCGCCGCGCTTGCGCCACACAAAGCCGTCATCAAAAAATCTCCCGCACAGGTCCAACGCTGCCAGCCATCAATATATGCAAACCTGCTTGCGCCACCATTACCCTCTTTTGCAGAACTCACGCCACCCAACAGCGAAAATGGCCATGTCACCAAACAAGCCATTTCTTGCGGCAAACCCGACTCACGCGAGCGCGACCGGCAATCAGTGCGTCGTCTCGCTAGCGGCCGATCACCACACTGCACTTGATGCCTGCCGGAATCTTGTTGTCCGGATTGGGCAACTGCAGGCGCACGCCCAAGGTGCCGCTGGCTGCGTCGATCACCTTGTCGACCACCACTACCTTGGCGTGGTAGGCCCCGGGAAAAAGCGGCGCCAGGCTGACCCGTCCGGACATGCCCACCTGAACCGATTTGAACATCCGCGCCGGCGCGATGACTTCGACATTGAGCGGGTTTATCTGCGCCAGGCGCAACACCACCGACTTGTCGGTGCGGATGAACTCGCCCGGCGTCATGCGCCGCTCGACCACCACGCCGTCGATCGGGCTTACGATGGTGCGTAGCTTGAGGGTCTCGACATCTTTCTTCAGTTCCTCTTCGCGCAGTTTCACCTCGGTGACCAGTTCATCCTTTTCCTGCACCGAAATCAATTGCTTCTCGAACAGCGATTCACTGCGCTCAAGCTTCCTGCGCCCGAACTCGACCCGTGCCTCCGACAGCTTGGCCGCCGCAGCTTCAACCCCGGATTGCAGCCGTGCGACCACCTGACCGCGGCGCACCTGATCGCCGCGATTGACCAGCACCTGCTCCAACACACCATCGACCGAGCTGCCGACATTGACCAGCACATGCGGCTCGACTAAGCATTCCAGCTCGCCACCGCCGCCGGTAGTTGCAGCGACGGCTGCCGCAGTTCGCGCGTCGACCTTGCCCGCGGGCGCGGCGGGCGCCTGCGCGCCGCTGCCAAAAGCGGTCAAAAATGCCACCAGACCTGCAAAAACCTTCCGCATTCATGCTTCCTGACAAAATGACCGGTGAGGGCCCAACGAGCGCTGTTTCCCGGCAGTGCGGCAGGCCATCGGAGCCGGCTCAAAAGCGAGCACGATCAACCCCGCACAGCGGTAGGTCATCCCCGGGCTGCGCGATTAACACAATTAAACAAAAATCAGACCAGCGGTCAAAGCGCAAGGCCGGCAATGCTATCACCATTGATCGTGGGCGCAATGACAACCGCCACAGGGCTGTGACTTTTGTCAGGCATCCGCCAACGCTCGACCAAGCGCGCCACGCCGAGCGACACCCTGCCCCGTGCCAAGCGGGACGGGCGCCAGTTCTGCTGAACCCAGCTAGCGGCGCAACATGCCTCGCAGCATGCGCCGCACATGTCGCCAGGCGCCTCTGGCCGTGCCCGCAAATCCTTGCGCGTACGGCATGGCGCGCTCGCAGGAACGCGGTTGCTGCACCGCGACGATGCCGGCGGCGCCCAGCAAGGCGGCCAACAGCGCACCGACTGCGTCGTTGGCCGGCACCGCCGTGGCAGCGGGCGACTCCTGCGCGGAAGCGGGCAGCGATGCGCCACCGCTTCCGGTGAGCGCGGCAGCGCCGCCCGGCGTGCCGACCGCGCCCGCTTCTGCCTCGTTGTGGCTCGGCGTGGCAGGTACGCTGATCGCCTCGGAACCGAACAGCACCAGGAACACCCCGCCATCGATGGCGACCAGACGCGTGCCACTGCCCACCAAGCTGAAGAGCTTGCGGAACAGCGCCACATCGAGCAGCGGATCCTTGCGGGCAATCAGGTCCGGCAGGTCTTCAACCTCGGCCAGTGAACCCGGCAGTCCGTCGAACGTTTCTTCCAGCGCTACCACCGGCAGCGGCCGCGAGCCGCCGCCGCCGGTGGTCCTGACGATGCCGCCGATCACCACCACCACGCCGTTGTCGCCCAGGAGCACGTCGCGCCCGGTATTGCCGAAGATCACGTCGGTGCCGGCGCCACCGATGACCACGTTGTTGCCCAGTCCACCATCGAGTGTGTCGTCGCCGCCATACTGCGGGTCGCGCGAGCCGATGGTCACCGTGCCACCGCCGCCGGTGATGGTCACCTCGCCACCGTCGCCAAACAGGATGTCGTTGCCGGCGCCGGTGCGCACGATGTCGGCACCGGCGCCGCCGACGGCGATATCGTTGCCCTCGCCGGTAGTGATGACGTCGTCGCCGCCCAGCACCGGGTCGCCCGACAAGACTTGCGACAGGCTGCCGTCCGGGTTGTTGATGATGCTGCCGTTGTCGCCGATCACCACGTCGACGCCGCTGCCGCTGGTGACGGTGTCGTTGCCGACACCGGCGATGATCAGGTTGTTGCCGTCGCCGGCGTTGATGACATCGTCACCACCGGTGGCCGCCACCAGGTCGGTGGACAGCAGGTTGGTCATCACCGGGCCGGTGTAGGTGATCCGCCCGTTGTCGCCGAAGATACTGTCATTGCCCAGGCCGGTATTGATGGTGTCGCCAGCCGAACCGCCCAGCACGATATCGTTGCCGCTGCCGCTTGTGATCGCATCGTCGCCGCCATCACCCAGGGCGATGCTCTCGAAGACGCCCAGGGTGATCGGCTGGCCCGGCAATTGCTGCGTGTTGCCGTTGCCGGCGACGATGTTGCCGCTGTCACCGATCACCAGGTTGTCGCCGTTGCCGGCATCGATACTGTCGCCCGCGCGACCACCGATGACGATATCGCTGCCGCCGCCGGTGACGATGCTGTCGCTGCCGCCGAATGCATTGGTCGAGGTGCTGGTGATGCTGTCGATATCGGTGGAGTCGCCGTCCTGACCGATGTAATCCACCCGGCCATCGTCGCCCAGCACGATGTCGGCGCCGCCGCCGGTGGTAATCACGTCGTTGCCATTGCCACCCACCACGATGTTGCCGCCATTGCCGACATTGATCAGGTCGTTGCCGCCGATGTCCGGCTGGGTCGAACCGAAGCCGGTCAGGCGGCCGCCCACATCCCAACTGACGTCGCCGTTGTCGCCGATCACGATATCCTGGCCGCCGTTGACCACACCCACCGGATCGGTGCTGCCGGCGCGCGGCGGCTGGTTGACGGAATCGTCACCAACACCGGCCAGCACGATGTTGCGCGCATCGGTGCCGCCGACCTCGACTCCGGCGTACGGGCTCACCAGGGCCGGGTTGGCCACAAAGGTCGGCGCCCCCGCCGTGCCGGTGTTTTCGTAGACCAGGACGTCGCCACCGCTCTCGCCCACCAGCAGGTCGAGGATGCCGTCGCCATCGACGTCGGCGAAGGTCGGCACGGCGTTGCTGCCGACATCGATGACGGCGAACGGATTGGTCGGCCCCAATACGTAAACCGGCGCGGCTCCCGGCGCGGCGCTGTTCTGGTAATAGTTGAGTGTGCCGTCGGCTGCCCCCACCACTACGTCCAGATCGCCGTCGCCGTCGAGGTCGAGCAGCGCCGGCGCGCTGTTGCCGCCGATATCAATGCCGGCGAACGGATTGGCCGGCGCCGGCCCGTAGACCGGCGCTACTCCTGGCGCGGCGCTGTTCTCGTAGTAGTTGAGCGAACCGTCGGCCGCGCCCACCAGCAGGTCCAGATCGCCGTCGCCATCCACGTCGGCCAGCGCCGGCGCACTGTTGCTGCCCACGTCGATAGCGGCAAACGGGTTGGCCGCGCCCGTCCGTTCCACATAAACCGGCAGCAATGCCGTGCCGGTGTTCTCGAAATAGGACAGCGTGCCGTCCAGGCCGCCCACCACCGCGTCGAGGTCGGCGTCGCCATCCACGTCGATGAACACCGGGGCCGGCCCGCCGCCGGCCACGATCACATCGCCGCCACCGGTCGCAGCAGTGGTGTCGGTGGTCTGCGCGCCGGTCAGCACTGCGTTGCCGGTGGCAGGGCTGGTGGTGTAGGTGAAGGCGCCGTTGTCGCCCAGGATCAGGTCGGCACCGACACCGGTTTCGATCACATCCGAGCCGAAGCCGCCGGCCACGATGTTGTCGCCGTCGCCGGCGCGGATGTTGTCGTTCGCACCCAGGGTCGGGTTGGTGGTCACCACCGAACTGAGCACTCCCGTCGGGGTCCAGTCGATGCGGCCGCTGTCGCCGATCACCAGGTCCGACCCGCTGCCCGCGATCACGGTATCCATGCCGACGCCCGCCACCACCAGGTTATCGCCTTCACCTACCCGGATGATGTCGTCGCCGCCGGTGCTGTTGTCGACATCGGTCGAGGTCGCCGCCAGCAGTTGTGTCGTGCCCGCGGTGAAGGTCACGCTGCCGTTGTCGCCCAGCACGGTGTCGTCGCCCGCGCCGGTGGTAATGACATCATTGCCGAACCCGCCCACCACGATGTTGTTGCCGTCACCCACATCGATCCGGTCGTTGCCGCCCAGCTCCGGCTGGGCCGAGCCGAAGCCGGTCAGGCGGCCGCTCACATCGAAGTTGACGTAGCCGTTGTCGCCCACCACGATGTCCTGGCCGGTGCCCGCGGCGTTGACCGGGTCGGTGCTGGCCGCGCGCGGCGGCTGATTGATAAGGTCGTCGCCCACACCGGCCAGCACGATGTTGCGCGCGCTGTCGGCAACCACGACGATATTGGCGAATGGATTGGTGAGGCCGGGGTTGAACAGATACTCGGGCGCCGCAGCCGTGCCGCTGACGGCGTAGACCCGCACCGTGCCGCCGCTCTCGCCTACCAGCAGGTCGCCATCGCCGTCACCATCGGCATCGGCGAAGGAAGGCAGGCTGTTGCTGCCGACATCGATACCGTCAAACGGGCTGGTAGAGCCGCTAACCAGGGTATAGGCGAGCGGCCCGGTACCGCTGTTCTGGAAATAGTTGAGCGTGCCATCGGCCTCGCCCACCAGCAGATCGAGCACGCCGTCGCGATTGACGTCCGCAAATGCCGGCGCGCTGTTGTCGCCGACATCGATACCGTCGAACGGATTGACGCCCGGGCCGACGCGCGGCGCGTAGGCAGGCACCGTACCCGGGACGACATTCTCGAAATAGCCGAGCGTGCCGTCGGCCGCGCCCACCAGCAGATCGAGGTCGCCATCGCCGTCCAGGTCGGCGAATGCCGCAATGCTGTTGCTGCCGACATCGATGCCGTCGAACGGATTGACGCCAGCGCCAACCCGTGCCACATAGACCGGCTGCGCCGGGCTGCCGGTGTTCTGGTAGTAGGCCAGGGTGCCGTCGTTGGCGCCGATCACCGCGTCGAAGTCGCCATCGCCATCCACATCGGCGAACACCGGGGTGCGCGCGCCGCCGGCGACGATCACATCGCCGCCGCCACTTGCCGCATTGGTGTCGGTGGTGCGCGCAGCGCTCAGCACCGCCACCCCGCCTACGCTGGTGGTGAAGGTGAAGACGCCGTTGTCGCCCAGGATCAGATCTGCGTCGACGCCGGTTTCGATGACATCGGCGCCGAAGCCGCCGGCCACCAGGTTGTCGCCGTCACCGACGCGGATATCGTCGCCCGCGCCCAGATTGACGTCCGTGGTGCGGAACTGGCTGTAGACACCGGCGCTGGTCCAGTTGATCTGGCCGTTGTCGCCGATCACCAGATCGACAGCGCCGCCACCGGTCACGCTGTCGCTGCCGACGCCGCCGATGATGAGGTTGTCGCCTGCACCGGCCACGATGCTGTCGTTGCCGCCGGCGCCGCCCGTAACACCGGTCGACACCGCCTGCAGAAGCAGCGTGGTACCAGGCGTGTAGGTCACGGCCGCGTTGTCGCCGAAGATCAGGTCGGCGTCGGCACCGGCGGTGACGCTGTCATCGCCGAAACCACCCACCACGATGTTGGCGCCATCGCCGACCAGGATCACATCGTTGCCGCCGGCCCCGCTGCTGTTGTTCAGGTAGAAGGCCAGTCTGCCGCCGATCTCGCCCAGCACCAGGTCGGCATCGCCGTCGCGATCCAGATCGGCCAGCGTGGGCATGCACAGGTTGCCCACATTGACCGTATCGAACGGGTTGGCCGCGCCGCTGCGCGCCATGTAGACCGGTGCCCGGCTGCTGCCGCTGTTCTCGAAATAGCGGATAGTGCCGCCGCTCTCGCCCAGCAGCAGATCGGCGTCGCCGTCGCCGTCGATGTCGGTTAGGGCCGGCGCGCTATCGGTGCCCACGTCGATGCCGGCGAACGGATCGGCCGTTCCCGCCAGCGGCACGAAATCCGGCAGCAAGACCGTGCCGTTATTGCGGTAGGCGTCAAGCGTACCGTCGGCGTTGCCCACCACCAGGTCGAGAATGCCGTCGCCATCGAGGTCGACTACGGCCGGGCTGCTGTGATTGCCGACATCGATACCCGCCAGCGGATTGGTGCCCGCCAGCGGATTGGCCGCCACATCCACATACACCGGCACGCTGGCTGATCCGGTATTGCGGAAATACAGCAGCGTGCCGTCGGCCGCGCCCACCAGCACGTCGAGGTCGCCGTCGCCGTCGAGGTCGGCTACGGCCGGCGTGCTCCGGTTGCCGACATCGAAACCGTTGAACGGATTGGCCGTGCCTGTCAATTCGCTGTACTGAGGCGTCACGGCCGAGCCGACATTGCGGAAGTAACGCAGCCTGCCGTCCGCGTTACCCACCAGCGCATCCAGATCGCCGTCGCCATCGAGGTCGGCGAAGATCGGTGCGCTGCCGCTGCCGACATCGATGACACCCAAGGGGTTGGCAGCGCCGACCTGCACATCGAAGCGCGTGATGCCGGCGTTGACGCTCATGAACGATTCCAGGCGACCGGCGCTGTCCCAGTTGAAGCGACCGTTGTCGCCGATCACGTAATCGTTGCCGCTGCCGGGCACGGCGGCGGCGGAGAACGGAATCAGCGGATCGTTGACATGATCGTCACCCATGCCGGCCAGCACGATATTGTTGCCGGCCCCGGTGACGATGGTGTCGCCCCAGGTCGGCTGATTGAGCATATCGGTGGACTGCGCGCTCTTCACCTGGGTCGAATTGGGCCAGAAGTCGAATTGCGCGTTGTCGCCGGCGATGCGGTCGTTGCCGGATGCGGTTTCGATCTGGTCCGCGCCCGCGCCACCGACCACGATGTTGTCGCCCTCGCGGCCGTAGATGGTGTCGTTGCCACCCACCAGATTGTCGACGCTCGCCACCAAGTCCGGATTGCGCACCAGGCCATCGCTGCGATCGCCTGCGCCGCCGGCGCCGGTTTGCTCGACGATCACCGCAGTGGGCACGCCGCCCACCAGCTCGAAACGCAGCATGCGGCCGCGGTCGCCGAACAGGATGTCGTTGCCACTGCCACCGGTAATCGTGTCGTCGCCCTGGCCGCCGAAAACGATCAGCGGCGCGGTCGACAGGAAGGCGAGCGCAGTCAACGGATCGGTGCCGCTGCCGACCACGACATCGTTGTCGGTAATTGCGGGCAGGTCATTCCACGGACCCTGGGTGTTGAGCACCAGAAGACCGTCGCTCAAGTCGCTGCCGTTGGCTTCGACCGTGTCGAGATCGAGATACACGGTATCGTCGCCCAAGCCGGTGTTGAGCGAGGTGATGGTGCGCACATTGGCCCGATATGCGCTGCCGTCGACGCGAATGGTGTCGGCGCCGAAACCGGTCCAGATGCCGATGCCGTCGGCGAAGCTGCCGTTGGCGGCAGCGGTGCGGTAGGTGATGGTTCCCTGCGCCAGGTCGACCCAGCCGAAGGCGTTGGCGCCGCCGGTCAGGCCGCGCACCGCGATCTCGGCGTTGGCCGGCTCGCCCGGGGCGGTGACCCGATCGGTGATCACGCCATTGCGCTGGTCAAGCGTGCTGGCTTCGCCGCTGATCAGCAATTGGGTACGGCCGCTGCCGCCGTCGATGTCGAGCGCGCCGTTGATGTGGTGCAGATGGCCGGCCAGGAAGCCGGGCAGCGGCTCCGCGGGCAGCGCTGCCGCAGGCGCCGCCGGCAATCCGAAGGCGGCCGCCGACGATACGTAAATGCGGTCATCGCCGGCGCCGGTGTCAAGCTTGGTCGCCGCTGTCGTGCCCTGCACGTTGATAACGTCGTTGCCGCTTCCCAGCTTGATGTCGAGCGATTCGAACTCGTGGTAGTTGATGCCTTCGATGCGCCGGACAACGACAGCGGCGCCCGCCTCCAGCGCGTCCGGCCGCAAGGCGCCATTGACCGCGAAAGCGGTGGTGAAGACGTTGCCGGCAATGTTCTCCACCGTCAGCACGCCATCGAGGCTGCTCGCCCGGTACTCGGGACGACCCTGCAGGTTGATCAGATCGGCCACAGCGCGCGCCACGCTGGCGTGGGTTTCATCGGCGCCCGCCACGTGGCTGAACACCAGAGTGCCCAGCGTCAGGCCCCAATCTGGCGTGCGCGTCACGCCACTCAGGGTGACCGACGGCGTTGCCGTGAAGAGCGTGCCGTCGCGGCGCACCACAACGAGCGTCGCGCCTTCGGCCAGTGCTGCGAAGTCCGCAGCCGCGTTCAGGTTGATCAGATCCGCCAGGCCCGCGGCGATGTCGGCCAGGGTATCGCTCGCCCCGACAGTCCAGGCGTGGTTGCTGGTCGACCCACCGGCGCTCAGGTTGAAATTCCACTGCTCCCCGGCCAGCGGAACGCCGGTGAGGATCGCCGACACCTGAGTGGCGCTCGTGCGGTCGATCGCGCTCACTGCAACGCCGGCGACGCTCAGGCCGGTATCGAAGGCGCCACCGCTGCCGGCGCGGTTGACCATGACCAGCACCGTGCCGTCGGCGGCGGCCGTCAGCAACGCCGCCCCGTTGGTGTTGACCATGTCGGCAAGGATGCGCGCGATGTGGGCGCCGGAATTGGCCACCACGTTCTGCGTGCCGATGAGGTAGCTGTTGCCGGCGGTGATGGCGTGCACACTCGCCACTCCACCGGCGGACACTTGCAGTTGCCAGAGAGCGCCGTTGTTGACGGTCAGGCCGCCCAGGTCGACCGTGGTGGCGCCGGTGTTGCTGTCGAGCGTCACCGTCCAGGTCTGCCCGGCTTGCGGCTGGCCGGCGGCGACGATTGCGGGTGTGGCGGCGAATTGCGTGCCGTTGCGGCGCACGATCAGCACGGTGGCACCTTCGGCGACAGCAGCGTAATCGGCGTTGGCGCCACTGTTGAGCGCCGCCGCGAGGCCTTGCGCGATCGCCTCAAGGCTGTCCGGGGTGGCCAAAGCGCCGTTGCCCAGCACCGTATAACTGTGGATGGTCGGTGCGGAAGTACCTTCAGCGAGCTTGATCTGCCACACCTCGCCCAGCGCCGGCTTGCCCGCGAGATTGACCGCAGTCTCGGTGGGTGTCGAGCGGTCGATCGCCGCCGACCCCAGGTTGTTGCCACCGTTGAGGCTCAGGCTGGTCTTGAACACGCCACCGTCGCGGTTGACGATCACCAGCACGTCGCCATCGCCTGTGGCAGTGAAGGTATCGGCCGCATCGCGGTTGATCAGCGCCGCCAGGCCCTGGGCCGCGCTGCCGGCACCCGAGGCAAAGACATGGTTGCTTGACACACCGCGCAAGCTGATGGTGAGGTGGAAGGTGCCGGAGAGGCCGGAGAGATTCACCGTGGAGGCGCGCGGAATGTCGCGATCCAGCGCCATCTCGCCTTCGGTGCGGCCCAGCGTGACCGTGGTGGTCGGGGCTTCATGCTGGTTGACAGTCCCGCTCTCCTGGGTGGTCAGGCCGCGCGTGTCGATATCGTGGATCGCCAGGTTGCGGTAGGCTCCCTGGAAGGTGATGTAGAACACGTTGCCGACTTTCCTGACCGCAAAGTTGTCGGTGTAAGGCTTGGACGGCGTGCGGGTGGCGAAGTCGAAGGCGGCGTCGATGTCGATGGTCGAGCCGTCCGGGTTGAGGATCGGGCTCAAGGCTTTGTAGACATCCAGTGCACTGGCGTTGTAGGCGATCGGTGCGCTCACAAACACGGCGAACTCGGCGCTGGAATTCTCGATGCGGAAGGCCAGCGTGAAGCTGCCGCCGGTGACGTTTGGATTGATGCTCACCGTCTGCAGGTTGTTGATGCCGGCGTTGACCGTGGCGCCGTTGCGCAGGGTGGCGGTGACAACCTCGACCGAGGCGTTCGGGTTGGGCACCAGGCCGGCGGAATCGACCACACGGATCGGGTCCTTGTTCTTGCCGGACTGGTCACGCACGAAGGTCACCGTGTAGATAAGGTCGCCGGTGCCGCGCTCGGCTTCGACCTCAAGGTCGTTGAAGCCGTAGAGCGCACGCAACTGGTCGCGCATGGCAAGGGCCACCGCGGCGCTTGTCGCTTCGGCCTGCGGATAGTCAAGCGTGATGTCGGCACTGCCTGCGCTGCGGCTGATGGCGCCTGACTGCAGGCGCGTCTCGAAGATTTTGCCCAGGCGGTCGATGATGATCACGCGCGTGCCGTCGGAGAGCGCGGTGTAGCGCGTGGCGGTCGCGTCGTTGTTCAGCTTCCAGGCAAGCGCCGTGGCGAAATCAGCCAGGGTGGCAAGGGTCACGAAGTTGACCACATCGCCCAGCTTGACTTCGTAGCGCAAATCGCGTGCCACACCATCCTGCGTGTCGGCGATGCGCAGGCGCCATAGTTGATTGGCCAGCGGTGTGCCGATCAGGTTGACCAGCGTGGTGGTGGCAGCCCCGGCATCGATGGCGGCTTCGGCAACCGCGACCAGGTTGATCGAGGCGGCCAGGCTGCGCCCGGCGATGTCTGCCACCACCAGCCTGCCTTCGGGGGTGGCGCTGGCGATCAGCCCGGCCAGCGGCGCCCCGGCGATGGCGGCAGCGGTGTTGATACGGGCAGCGAAGGCAGCGGCGATCGACTCCCACGCTTGAGCGGTCGATACACCGTAGTCGAAGGTGTAAGCGCTGCCGCCAACGGTCAAGCGCAGGGTCCAGAAGGCGCCGCTGACCGGCGCGCCGGTGGCACTGGAGAGCGACAGTGGCAGCGCGACCTGCGCGCCGCCCGCCGCGGCACGGCTGGCGCTGACGATCGGCCCGAGCGCCGCGCTGCTGGTGATCTCAAGGGTGGCGCCGACGGCGCGCACGGTGAACGTCGCACCACTGCCAAGCACGGCGGCCAGGCGTTCGAGCAGCGTCACCAGGCTGTCGCCGGCGGCTACCAGGTAGCTGCGCGCGGTGATCACGCCACCGACGTTGACACTCACCGCCCAGGTCTCACCGGCCACCGGTGCGGCTGTTACCGCATTGAAGGATGCCTTGACGGTGGTGGTCAGCACCACCGCGCCGGCCGCACCGCCGGCCGGCGCGCGCGTGACGCCCAGCGTCGGCACCGCCTCCGAGCCGCTGATGATGGTCAACGCCGTACCGCTGGCTTGTGCCGTGAACGACGTTCCGCTAGCCAGGGCACCGGCCAGGCGCGCAACCAGTGTGACCATGTTGTCGCCGGCAGCCGCCACCACGCTGCGCGAGGTGATCACCCCGCCTAGGTTGACAGTAACCGTCCAGGTCTCGCCCGCCTGCGGCGCCAGCAGCACTGCACCGAACGACACGCTCACACGATGGCCGATGCGCACGTCGATGGCCGGCACGCGCTCGTTGCCGGCCGCATCCTTGCCGCGCACCACTTCGATCGCCCCGGCCGGGCGCTGTTTGGGCGCCACCGTGCCGACCGCGGTGAAGCTGCTGCCCTGGCGATTGGTGATGATCAATTTGACGTCGTCGGCAATCGCGGTGAAGCCGCCGCCGCTGTCTTCGTTGATCACAGCGGCAAGCGCGGCGGCGATCTGCGCCAGGGTATGCGTTTGCGGCGCGCCCGCGTTGTCGATTGCCACGAGCGCATGGCCATAGCTGCGCGTAATGCCAGCGGCGGTCAGCGCGATGCTGAAGCTTTCACCCACCTTGGCAGTGCCGGCAAGGCTCAGCACCTGTGTGGCTGCAGGTGCCACCACCTGAGCGACGCCGCCGCGGCTGCCATCGGCCAGGCCGATCTCGAAGCTCGCGGTGAAGGCACCCCCGGCACGGTCGATGATGTACAACTGATAGGTGTCGGGCGCGCTACCGTTGCGGGCGATCGCCGTGAAGCCGCCGGCCGCATGGTCGTTGATCGCCTTGGCCAATGCATTGTTGATATCGGCGATGCCCTTGCCGGCGGCGATCTGGTCGCTGTAGGCGAATACGTTGTCGGTGGTGGCCAAGAGCACGTACCAGGTCTGGCCGGCGATGGCGCTGCCAAGCGGCCCGAAGGTCAACAATTGACTGGTCGGTGTGGCGCTATCGACCGTGATGCGCGCCGCCGGCGCCACCGTGAAGGTCGGGCTGGCGATGGCGCCATTGTCGGTGCGCAGCACCAGCAGCAGCGGGCCGTCGCCAAAGGCGCTGTAGACGCCGCCGACACCGGCATTGACGCCGGTGGCGAGCGCGGTCGCGATCGTGGTGGGCGACTCGACCACATAGATGAATGTGTTGGCGCCGATGGCCACACTAAAGGTATCGCCGATGGCCGCGGTGCCGCCAAGTACGAAGCGGGTGGTGGTGCCGCTGACGCTCTTGGTGAAGCTGCCTGTACCGACGATCGAGAACGTCAGGTTGGCTGCGCTGGCCGGGTTGTTGGCATCGAGCAGCACCAGGCTGGCGCCATCGACGCTGGCAACAAAGCCAGTATTGGCTGCGTTGATGCTGGCGGCCAGGCCGGCGCCAATCTCGGCGACCGGCACGCTCGCGCGTACCACGTGGCTGTAGGCCGCGCTGCCCAGGTTGACAGTCCAGGTCTCGCCGGCCTTGGGCGCCGCCGTTGGCGTGACAGTGATCGCACGGGCGTTGTTGGCAACCAGCGCATCCGGGGTGAATCCATTGCGCGGGGCAACATTGATGGTCGGCGCCGCAACCGTGCCGGCCAGCCGCATGATCACCACCGTGTCACCTTCAAAGGCGGCCGCGAAGTTGCCATCGACGCTGACCACCGGCACGAGCGCGGAACCGTTGCGCGTGAAGCCTACGCTCGGCAACAAGGCCGTGGCATTGGCCAGGATCAGGCCAGCGCCACTGGCGCGCGCGGAGAAGGCCGTGCCGCTCACCGCATTGAGAGCCCGCGCCAGGCCTGCCAGCACGTCCGCCAGACCATCGCCGGCCACAGCCGCGTAGCCGACCTGCAGCACCGTGCTGCCCAGTGTGACGCTCACCGTCCATACCTGGCCCACCTGCGGCGGCGCCGCCGAAACCGTGGCCCGCACCACGTAGGCGTAGGCGTTGATCGAGTTGGCCAGCCGTTCGGCAATTGCCCCCCGCGACTCCACCACATGGCTGTGCGTGTTGGCGCCGATGGTGACGCTCCAGGTCTCGCCATTGCGCGCCGTGCCGCTCAGGAGGAAGCGCGTGGTCGCCCCGTTCGCGGTCCTGGCTGCACTGCCGGCGATCGCATCGGCGGATGCGATCGAGAACGACAGGTTGACAGCGGCAGCCGGGCTGTTGGTATCGGCGATCACCAGCGCATTGCCATCGACACTCGCCACAAAACCATTGCGCATGGCGTTGACGCGAGCGGCCAGGGCGGCGGCGATCTCGGCCAAGGGCACGGACTCGCGCACCTGGACCGTATGCGTGCTGCTGCCCAGGTTCACGCTCACGGTGTCCCCCACCCTGGGCACGCCGCCGATCGACACCGTGCTGGCGTCGATCGCGGTGGCGGCGCCTGCCGCATTGACACGTGCCGGCACCACGAAGCTGGCACCAGCGCCCGCCACCACGATGCTGGTGCCGCGCGCAACTGCGGCGGATGCCGAAGACTGATTGAGGTTCGCCGCCAGCGCCGCGATCACGTCGGTGAGCGACTGCCCGGCGCTGACCAGGTGACTGTAGCTGTAACCAGGAACATTGATCTGCCAGGTTTCGCCGGCGACCGGCGCGCCCTGGGCCAGGCTGACGCTGGCACCGGCCGCGGCCACCGAGGCGGTATCGGCAAAGCCGCGCGCGACCGAATAAGAGAGCGCGAAATTGCGGCCGGCATCGGCGCCGGCGCTGGTAACGCCGAGGATCGAGGCCACGGCCCCATCGCGGGTTGCGTCAAAGCTCGCCAGACCGTTGATGGCGGCGGTCAGGTCGACCATCAGTTGCTCGAAAGTCGAGACCACCGGCAGGGCAAGGGTCTTGAGAACACCGCCGACGCTCAGGTTCACACTCCAAATGTCGCCCACCACCAGCGGGCCCCAAAGCCGCAGTTCGCGCGTGGCCGTCACCACCGCCTCGGCGATGCTGCCGGTCGGCGCGCTGCTGGCCAGGGTAAAGCCGCGCCCGGCATTCACGCCTTCGGTCGAAATCGTGATCACAGCACCGGCGGCCGTCGCCTTGAAGCCCGGCGTGGCGTTGATCGCAGCGGCGAGACCGCTGGCCAGGTCGGCGAGATTGGTCGCGCCGATCAAGCTCACGTTGGTGTCGACACCGGCGACCGTCAAGCTCACGTTCCAGCGATCCAGTGAGCTCACCGGACCCTGCACCACGAAATCACGCGAGACCGAGAGCGCCGCCGGGGCAGCGTGCAGTTCGGTCAGGAAGGTGGCGCCGTTGCGGTTGACCACCAGCAGGTCGTCGCCGTCGGCGCTCGCCAGGAAATTGTCGGCGGCCGCGGCGTTGATCGCCGCCGCCAGGCCGGCGGCGACGCCCGCCAGCGTGCTGCCATTGGCGCTGAAGCTGAAGTTGGCGATCACGCTGGGGTTGGCAAGCCCGGTGGGCCAAGTGCGCAAGCCGAGCGTCCACACGTCGCCCGGCGCCACGCTGCCGATAAGCGTGGTGCGGGTGATGGAAATGGCGACTGTGCCGGTATCGATGCGATTGGCCGGGGTCACCGCCAGCAGCGGCGCCGCCACAGCGGCGCCGTTCTTCGCCAGCACCAGCATGCTGCCCTCGGCCACCGCCGAATATGCGGTGGCTGCATTGACGAGCGTCGCCAGGCCTGCCGCCACATCGGCCAGGCCCATGCCGGCGCCTACCGTCAGCGACCGGGTGATCGAATCGAACGTCAGGTTCCACACCTCACCTGCCAGCACCGCGCCGGCCAGTCCGATCGACCAGGCGCCGCTGGCGCTGCCAAGGCTTGCCGTGGTGCCCGCGGTGCCACCGTTGGAGATCGCCGGGGTGCCCACCACCAGCGCGTTGCCGTCGTGGCGCACGATGGTGAGCTGCGCGCCGGCCGCCACCGCGCCATGCGTGCTGGCACGATTGGCGTTGATCAATTGCGCCAGCCGGGCGGCGATCGCGCCGACCGAATCGACCACCTGCAACCGGCCCTCGATGATCACCTGGTCGCGGCCTACAGTCACCGCAGCGTTATAGCCGTCCACCGTGACACTCCAGACCGCGCCGTTGATCGGCGTGCCGTTCAAGTTCAGCACGCGCGCATTGACGGTGGTGGTGTTGATGCTGCCCACGCTGTCCGGCCGGGTCACCGCCGCGGTCACGCCAGCCAGCGCCGCGCCATTGGTCGAGACGATGACGAAACTGTCAGGCGCGGTGGTGCCGACGGCCAGGAAGCCGGCGGTCGCGTTGACCTTGAATGCCAGGGCGGTGGCGAACTGGGCACGGCTGCGGACGTTGGTAACCGTACCTACCGCATCGTCGTAGCGCACCGCCACCGAGGTATTGCCGTTCAAGGCCACCGTCCAGGTCTCGCCGACTTGCGGCGTGCCGCTCAGGGTCAGTAGCGCGCTATTGAGCGCCGCCAAGCTGGCCGACCCGGCCAGCTTGCCTACGCCGGCCTTGAAGGTGGTTGCAGAGAGGCTGCCCAGTTGCACCTTGCTGCCGGCCTGGGTGGCGCGAATATCGCCGGCCGCAGCGTTGACCGCCGCAACCAGCGCCTGCGCGATGCGCTCAAGCGTATCGACGCTGATATTACCGCCAGGCAAGACCAGTGTGCTGCCCACCACCACCTGGTAGACCTGGGCCGGATCGTCGTTCAGGGTCAGGCGCCAGTTGTCACCAGTCACCACGCCGCCGCCGAGGCTGACTTCGACACTGCTGCCGGTAGCCGGCACCACGTTGGCAGTGCCGCTGCCGGCCAGCGCGATCTCGAAGCCGGCAGTCAAGCTCGTAGCCGAGCGGCTGGTCAGCACCAGGGTGGCAGCGAGCGGGGTGGCAACCAGGTCGCCTGCCAGGGTGTTGATCGCAGCGGCCAGGGCCAGCGCGATTTCGCTCGCCGTATCGGCCACCAAGCTTATGCCGCCGACCGACAGCGCATCCCCCAGCACCACCCGCGACTGCGCATCGGTGACCACAATGCGGGTTTCACCCACCAGCACCTGGAAATAGGCGTTGTTCACCCGCAGGCGCCAGGTATCGCCTGCCGCGGGGTCGCCGCTGAGCGTGACGCTGACCGCGCTGCCGACGGCAGGCGCGGTGATGCTGCCGAGCGCGCCGGTTTGCAGTGCCACCAGGCCCGAGGCGGTGAACGGCGCACCGCTGCGGTCGGTGACGTAGAGGGTCGAAGCGGCGAAGAAGGTGGTGAAAGTGTTGGGCGTACCGGCATTGATCGCGTCAGCCAGGGCGCGCCCGATCTTGTCGATGGCAAGCGTTGTGCCATCGACGGTCACGCCGTATTGGGCAGCGTTGACAGTGACAATCCAGCGGTCGCCGCTTTTCGGCGTACCGGCCAGCCCGAAGGCCACGCTGGCCGCGTTCTGCGCCACGCTTGTGGCACTGCCCGCCGGTTCGACGTTGACCCCTGCCTTGAACAACCTGGCGCTGGTCAGGCTGAGGCCGCTGGCGTTTGCCACCGCGCTGATGCCGGCTTTGGCCGGATCGGTGGAATCGTCCAGCGCTTTCTTGAGGCCGGCTGCGATCTGCGCCAGACCGTCGCCTGCGCGCACCGTGTAGCCGACCGCGGTAAGCGCGGTCACGCCCGCCGCATTCGGGCCGAGCGCAAGGTCGAGCACCCATTTCTCGCCGACGATCACCGGGCCTGACAGCGAGACAGTCGCGCCCGGCGCGGCCACCGTGTTGTTTGACGCCACCCCCGCGCCCGGCGCTGCCACCTGCACCGCGAAGCCGGCCGCAAACGCCGCGCCGGAGCGGTCAACAAGCACCAGCGTACGGCCCTCGGCTGCGCCACCGAAGCTGGACGAATTCGCCGCGGTGATTGCCCTGGCGATGCCGGCGGCCACCTGGGCAGGCGCGTCCACCGTGTGGTTGACCACCACCGGTACGGCAGCGCCGCCCGCCGTCAGGGTCAGGGTCAGGGTCCAGACCTCGCCTGCCAACGCTGCACCGGAGAACACGATGGCCGCCTGTTGCTGCGCCGATTGCAGGGTCGAGGTGCCGCTCACCGGCGGCGCACCACTGGAGCGTGTGAGCACGGCACGGAATTCGGCGCCGGTCGAGCGGATGACCAGCGTCTGCGCGAGAGCCGGCGCGGTTTCATCGCGGCGGTACTCGGTGGCGGTATTGGTCGTCGTCGTAGCAGCGCCCGACAGGCTGACCGTATAGCCGCCCGGCAAGGCCGCCAGCGCGTCACGCAGGCTGAAGGCGACCTCGGCCAGGCTCTCGCGCACGGTGAAGCCGTAGGCGACGCCGCCCAGGTTGACGAACCAGCGCTCGCCGACCACCGGCGTGCCGTCCAGCGCCAGTGCAAGCGAGGTGGCGTCGCGGTTGGCGCTGATCGAGCTCCCGGTTCCCGCCGAGTTTGCCAGTGCGATCGACAAGGCGATGGTCGGCAGCGCCGGCACGGCGCCACGGTCGACCACTACCACCGTGTTGCCAACGGCAAATGCGAGAGTGGTCGGACGGTCTGCGATGATCGCCGCCGCCAGCCGCGCCGCCATGGTCGCTGGCGTGTCGCCACCGCCCACCGTCAGACCGACCAGGTTGCGCCCGCTCACATTGAAGTTCCAGGTGTCGCCTACGATGAGCGTGCCTGACAGGGTCGCGGTCGCCGTGGCGCCGTTGATCTGGTCGAACGAGGTCGCAGGCGCAGTGGCGCTGGTGATCAGTTCAAACGCAGCCTGGAAACCGCTGCCGGCGGCGTTGACGATCGCCACGATGGCGCCGTCGGCGGCGGCGGTGAAGCCGCGCGTGCCGTCGATGAGCCAGGCCAGCGCGGCGGCAATGCGCTCGACGCTGTTGATCGGCAGCGTATTGACGGTGCTGCCGACCAGCACCGTGTAGCGCTGTTCGCCGCCGATCAGGATGCTCCAGCGATCACCAATGATCGGCGTGCCGGAAATTGCGACCAAGGTGGTGGCCGCAGTCTGCGCATCGATGCTGCTATCGGCGATACGCAGGGTGTAGACGCCGGCGGCGGCCTGCACGCGGATGGTCTGCACTTCGGACACCGAAGGCATGCCCAGGCCGGTCAGGGTCGAGCCGGAAAGAAAGCCGTTGCTGGCGTCATTCTCGGCACGCTCGTCGACGTAGAGCGTGTCGTTGCCGGCGCCGCCGATCAGGGTCAAGAGCGCGCGCACCCCGCCCAGCAGGTTGGCGGGCGGCAGGCTCAGGTTGGGCGCGGCCTCGCTGCCGACCCAGATTTCGTCATCCCCGCCCCTGGCGTCGATGGTGGTGTGGCCGTCGATGGACTGTACGTGGAAGTCGTCGGCACCGGCGCCACCGCTGATATTGGTAGCACCGGCATGGGTGGACAGCACCTGGAACACATTGTTGCCGCTGCCTAATGCGATGTTGAGCACCTCGAGGTCGCGGTAGACGATGCCGCCGGCCAGGGTACGACCGGCGATCACGGTGTCGCCCGCCATGCCCAGGCCGGTCAAGTGGTCGGCGCTGAGGACACCGATGTCGTCGGCCGGGCTGTTGCCGTTGAATACGTTGAGCGTATCGACCTGCGCCGCCTCGTCGACCCGGGTATTGAGGTTGACCGGGCGATAGAAGTAAGTGTTGCCTGGCTCGGGCTGCTTGGACTTGCGGGTTTCGATGATCGATACCTGGCCCACGGGCGTGACCTCGACCGCGGTGGTGAAGGCCGTGCCCGCCAGGTTGGTGACGACCACCTTGCCGTCAACCGCAGTGGCGCTGAAGGTGACGGTGCCGCCGGTGACGATGCTCTTGGTCAGTTCGCGCGCCACATCGGCCAGGCTCTGGCCGGCCGCCACCACATGGGTGTGGGTCGAGCTGAAGGTGCCATCGTCGAGGATGATGGTCCACGCCTCGCCTTCGAAGAGCGTGCTGGCCGCAAGTTCGACCACGCTGGACCGGGCCTTGATTTCGGCGGCGGCGGCGTTGGCCAGCGCGAACACCGTGCCCTCGCGATTGACCACGAACAGCGTGGATCCACGGGCGATGGCGGTGAAGGCATCGGCGGCGTTGACGTTGATCGCCGCCACCAGCGCGCGAATCACGTCAGCAGCCACAGCGCCGGTGGTGGCGGTGTAGGTGAACTGGCCAGCGGCGTCGCCCACCCGCAGGAGCGCGGTGTAAGTCTGGCCCGCCACCAGGCTGCCGGGCGCCACCAGGGTGGCGGCCCGCACCGCCGCCTGCAGGTCGACGCCGGAGTCGGCCAGGCGTGCGTCGACCAAACCGGCGGGCGCGGCGCTTGTCACGATCGTGTACTCCGGCGCGGCGGCAGCGCCGCTGGCATCGACGATCACCAGCGTGCGGTCTTCGGTGCTCGCCGCGAAACCGTTGTTGGCGGCATTGATCAGCGCCGCCAGACTTGCGGCGATGTCGGTGGTGGTGTCTCCCGCGACCACGGTGTAGGCGAAGGGCGAGGCGATGCCGTCCAGCTTGACGCGCCACACCTCGGCGGCCACCGGCGTGCCCGCCAGGATCGCGCTCCAGGCACGCGGCGTCACGGCATCGGCTGCCAGCGCCTGGTTGCCGTTGGCGCTGGCACTCGCCGTGGTGCTGGTGGCGGGCGCCGCCGGCGTCACCACGATGGCGGTCGAGAAGGTGCCGACCGCGGTTCTCAGCAGCAACCGCCGGTCGCCATCGAGAGTCGCCTGGTAGCCTGCGGCCGCGGCGTTGATACCGTTCTGCAGGGCCGCAGCGATGCCCGCCAGGGTGTCGTTGGCCACTACGTCGTAGATCACCGTGGTGGCCGCGCCGCTCGACTGCGTCAGGGTCAGGGTCCACTTCTCGCCCGCCACCGGCAGGCCGGCCAGCGCGATGGCTACGCTGCTGCCGGCCGGCGCCACCGCGAGCGCTGCCTTGAAGGCGCCGCTGCTGGTCTTGACCAGCACCAGGCGATCGCCCTCGACCGAAGCGATGTAGCCCGGCGCGCCGGCGTTGACGCGCTCGGCCAGGGCCCGGGCAACGTTGGCCAGGCTCTCTCCGGCCGCCACCACATACTGGAAAACGGTGGCGACGTTGCCCGGATCCAGCGTCAGGGTGACGCTCCACTTCTCGCCTGTCACCGGCGCGCCGCTCAAGCGGACCGAGGTGGCACCACCGGCCGCGGCGGTGACGTCGTAAAGATCGGCGGTGCTGTCAATCGCCGGGATGAAGCGCTGCGTGGTGGTGAAGGCGGTGAAGCCGCTGGCGCTGACAGCGCGCTTGACGATGATCAGCGCATTGCCGGAGGTGATCGCGTGGAAGCCGCCGCTCATGCGATTGACACGATCGGCAAAGATGATCGCCAGCGCCTGCGCATTGGTGGCCACCACGGCTCGGCCGTCCACCATGTTGTAGGTCTCGCCGATCGATACATCAATGCGCTCGGCCGGGTTGCCGCCGACGGTCAGGGTCCAGATTTCACGCGGCTGCGCGGTGCCGGCAAAGGTCACGGTGGTGGCGCCCAGGGTGTTGGCGATCACGCTCGTCGGTGCGGACGTCGGTGCCGGCGCAATCGCGAAGGCGGCACGCCACAGGCTGCCGTCGCGGCTGACGATCGCCAGTTGCCGGCCCTCGGCCAGCGCGGTAAGTCCTGCCGGTCCGCTGGCGTTGATGACTTGCGCGAAGCTCCGGGCCAAGGCTTCGAGCGCGGGGTTGGCGTTGATTGCTAGGTTGATCGACTGGGTCGCGCCATTCGGCCCGGAAAGCGTGATGGTCCACACATGGCCGTTGGTTGGCGTGCTGTCGAATTGGCCCATGAAGGCCGCCGGCGTCCTGCTGTCGATGGCGAAGCCGCTGACCGGCTTGACCGCGAGTTGCGGCGCGAGCAGCGCGCCGCCCAGGTCGGAGATCAGTACCTGGTTGCCATCGACAGCCGCGGTAAAGCGCCTGGACGCAACCTCGCTCACGCGAGCAGGCGAGCCGGCCTGGGTGATTTCGACCGTCCAGGTCTCGCCGTGCAGCGGCAGCGCAGCGGCAGCGTTCAGGCGCACCGTCGCCGCCGCGGTGGTCACCTGACTGATTATCGTGCCGGCGCCATTGCGCAGCACGGCGGTGATCGGCGCACCGGCGCTGCGGGTGATATCGATGCTGGTGCCGCCTGCCACCACCGCGCTTAGGCCCGCCAGGTCGTCGATCGAGCGCGCCAGGCTTGCCACCAGCCCTTCGAGCGTGTTGTCGACGCGGATCGCGTTGGCGAGCACGGCGGCGATCTCGGCTGGCGTATCGGTGCTGGCGTCAACCTTGACCAGATAGGCGCGGCCGGCCAGCGTGAGGGTCCATTCCTCGCCGCTGAGCGGCACGCCGAAAAGTTCCACGCTGGCGCGGGTGGCCACGCTCGCTACGCTGCGCGGTGTGGTCGGGTTGGCGACCAGGCGTGCATCGAAGTTGGCGCCAGTACGATTGATGAGAATCAGCGACTCGCCGTGGGCGGTGGCGCTGAAGGCGGGGTTGAGACTATCGTTGTTGACAAGGCCCGCCAGCACCAGGGCGATGTCCGCCAGCGTGCTTGCAGCACCCACAGTCGCGCTATAGATCGCCGGGGCTGCGTTCGGTGTAACCGGATTGCCGATCGCAAGCTGCCAGGTTTCACCGACCACCGGGTTGCCGTTCAGTGCCACAAGCGCGGTGCGTGCGCCTGCTGCTTCGATCGCAGGCACTCCGGCGGCCACGATCTGCAGGCCGGCCGAGAAGCTGCCGCCGCCGATGCGCAACAGTTGCAGGTTGTTGCCGTCGACGGCGGCCGCATAGAGCGAATCGCTAGCGGCGTTGACCCGCTCTGCCAGCTCCGTCAGGACCGTGGCCAGAGTCGCCGCGGCCGCCACCGGCAAGCTGTAGCTGGTCACGCTGTTGCCGGCGCTAAGGGTGAGGACCCAGGTTTCGTAGGCGACCACGTTCGATGCGCTGACGTTGACGCCACCGCTGCCGGCCACCGTCACATCGAGCGACCCTGCCGAGCGCTGCACGGCCACAGGCGTCGCGGTGAAAGCAACGCCACTGCGGTTGACAATGAACAGTTCGCCCGCGCGCGCGGCGACGCTGAAATTGGCGCCATCCGGATCGGCCGAATTGTTGGTGAGTGCCGCAAGCGCAGCCGCAACCTCCGACAGGGTTTGCAAGCGCAGACCGGCGCTCGCAGGGTCGCCGTCGGCATCGACCAAGGCGACCGTATGCAGCACCGAAACGCTGCCTGCGGCCGGTGTGGTGAAGCGGAAGTCGAGCCGCAACTGATCGCCTTCGCGCAAGATGCCGCCAACGCTGACGCGCTGCGCGCTGACGGCCTGCGCCGGCGCGGTCAAGGCGCCGGCCGGCGCCACCGAATAGCTGGTTGCAAGCGTGGTACCGGCTCGATTGACGATGAACAGTTGTGCACCTTCAGCCAGCGCGGTGACATCGGGCTGCGCCTGGGCGTTGATGGCGGCGGCCAGGGCTGCAGCGATCTCGGAGAGCGTCGGCAGGCGCATGGCGCTGGTGGCCGGGTCGCCATCGGCATCCACCAGCACGACGCTGTAGCCCACGGTCTGGCGCAGGCCGGCGCCCACGCTGATATCGACATTCCAGGTTTCGCCCGGCACGGCCGCACCGCTCATGACCAGGGTATTGGCGTTCAAGGTCGGCGCGCCGCCGCCGGCCACGAAGTCGCGCGCCGCCGGATGGGTCACGCGGGTGAGCGAGAAGGCCGGGCTTATGGCGGCATTGTTGCGATTGACAATCAGCAGCACGCCGCCGTCGCCGACGGCGGAGAAGTCCGCCAGGGTGACGCTGTTGTTGATGCTCGCAGCCAGCGCACGCGCCACCGCCTCGCGCCCTTCCCCGCTGCCAACGATGCGGATGATGGTCACGCCATTCAGGTCGACGCGGTAGCTGTCGCCGGTGACCGGCGTGCCGGTCAGGTTGGCAAAGACCACGCTGGCGTTGGCGAATGGTGCGCCCCAACTGGCGCCGGAAACCGCGGCCGCGGTAAAGCTTGCAGTCGGCGCCGTCCCGGCCGGGCCGGCGATGACCAGACGGTTGCCTGCGGTTACCGCTGCATAGCCGCCGGCACCGGCGCTGATGGCACGCGCCAGCGCCTGGGCGATTTCGCTCAGGGTATCGATTGCCACCAGGCCGCTGCCCAGGTTCACCTGATTGCCCACGGTCACCGCGAAGCGCGCCCCATTGGAGAGCGTCACAGCCCAGGTGTCGCCGGTCACCGGGGTACCGGTCAGGTCCAGCATGAAGGCCACCGGCGTGGCCGCCGCGTCGAAAGTCGGCAGCGGCGCGATCGCCAGCGCCGGCGCGAAGTTGCCGGCGCTCTTCTTGATCAAGGTCACGGTGGCGCCCTTGGCCACTGCGGTGAAGTCGCCCAGGCTGCCGTTGCTGCGAATCGCCGCAGCCAGCGCTGCGGCGATTTCCTCCAGGGTATCGACCAGCACCGTATTGACGGTGTCGCCGACACGCACGCTCACCGACGCACTGGTAGTGTCGGGCTTGATCGACCAGACGTCGAGAGTGCGCGCCGTGCCGGTGAGATTGATGTTGAAGGCCGCGACCGTGCCCGCCACCGGCGCGCTGGTGGCCAGCGTACCGGCCGCGCTCACAACAGCGCTGGTGGCGAAGTTACCCGGCGTGCGCTTGACGATCAGCAGCAGATCACCGCCCTCGACCATGGCGCTGAAGTCCGGCAATGCGCCACTGGCGTTGATCGCCGCGGCAAAGCCGCTGGCCAGGGTGGCTGGCGCCGCCGCCGGCAGGATGATGGACTGGCCGTTGACCGTCAGCGTCCAGGTTTCGCCTGCCACCAGCGCGCCACCAAAGGCAACGCGGGTGGTATTGGCAGACGTGGCATCGGTGCTGGCGAAGTTGCCGATGCTAAACCGGCTGCCGGCCGGATTGACGATCACCACCTGCGCGCCATCGGCACTGGCGGCGTAGGCTGCCAGTGCATCGATCTGCGCGGCCAGGCCGGCGGCGACCTGGGCCGCGGTTTTGGCGCCACCGCTGGCGCTGTAGGTGACGGTGATGGCGCTGTTGCCGGCGCTCAGCACCAGGCTGGTTGAAGCGCCGTTGGCCAGGCCGGCGCCGATGGTGACCACCGCCGAGGTGGCGCTGACCACATCGATGTTGGCGCCGGATACGCGGGTGATCTCGAAGGCGGTGACAAACGGCGTGCCGTCGCGGTTGACCACCACCAGTTGCGCACCCGCGGTGGCGGCGACGAAGCGCGCGGCCTGCGGCGAACTGTCTCCATTGATCGCCAGGGCCAGGGCCTGGGCCAGTTCAGGCACGCTGTCGACCACCACCGGGCCGGCACCCAGATCGATGCTCGCACCGACGCTGACACTGAACGCCACGCCGCCCAGCGTGACCTGCCACACTTCGCCGGTGGCCGGGGTGCCGCTCAAGGTGACGATCGCGCTGCTGGCGGCATTCTGGCCGAACGGCGCAGCCTGGGTCTGGAAAGCGGCCTCGAAGCCGCCCGCGGTGCGCCGCACCAGGATCAGCTCGTTACCTTGCGCCAGCGCGGTGAAATCGCTGCCGAGACGGTTGTTGATGCCAAGCGCCAGCGCGGTCACGATGTCGGCCAGCGTCTGGCCGATGACCACGCTGTGCGATACGGTTTGCGTCTGCGCCACGCCGCCATCGACGTAATCGACGCGGATGGCCCAGGTGGCGCCCACCACCGGCGCGCCGGCGAGCGTCAGAAGCGCGACGCTGGCGGTGCCGGCCAGGCCACTCTCGGTATCGATGACCAGCAGGTCGGCCAGGGTGAAGGGGTGGCCGGCGCGATTGAGCACCACCAGCGTGGCGCCATCGGCGATCGCGCTGTAGTCGGCAGGGGCGTCGCGGTTGATGAGCGCGGCCAGGGCGGCAGCGGCATCCGCGGCCGATTCGGCACCCTCGCCGTTGGCGGCCGCCTTGACCTTGTAGGACAACACGGTCGAGAGATCGTCGCCGACCAGGGTTACCCTGAAGGTCTGGCCCAGCGTCAGGCTTGGCGGCAGGGTCGCGGTGCGCACCAGCGGCGCCGCGCCTTGCGTGAGCGTGCCGGCCGGCCGCAGGCTGATGGCGCTGGTGAAGGCGCTGCCGGTGCGCTCGACCAGTACCACCTGGGTGCCGACGGCCAGCGCGGTGAAGCCGGCTTGCGCGTTGGCGTTGATCGCGGCGGCCAGGCCGGCGGCGATGTCGCCCAAGGTCTGCAGCGTGCGCGGGGTGGTGCTGTCGTTGTCGGCATCGACCGGCCGCACCACGTGTTCGACCGACACGGTGGACGTGCCGACGGTCAAGGCGGCCACCCAGACTTCGCCCAGAACGGGCGCACCGGAGAGCGAGCGGCTGTGCGCGGTGGCGGCGCTCGTGCTCATGCTGCCCAGCACGCCGCCGGCCGGCTTTTTCACCAGCGCCTGCGGGGTGAAGGCGCCACCGCTCAAGTTGGCCAGCACCAGCGCGCTGGCGTCGGCCAGCGCGCTGAAGCCGGCCGGCGCGCCGGCATTGAACACGGCGGCCAACTGGCGGGCGATACCGCTGCGCGTGTCGCCGGCCTGCGCGGTATGGCTGAAGTTGCTGCTGCCCAGGCCGATGGTCCAGGTTTCGCCTGCCACCACGCTGCCGCCCAGTTCGATGGCCCAGGCGCTGGCTGCGGCCGCTGCCAGCGCATTGCCGTTGGACGCGCTGGCCGCTATGAAGCCGGTGACCACGGTGAACGCGGCCTTGCGGTTGGCCAACACAAGGGTCGCACCTTCGCTGCCGGCGACATAAGCCGGGTTGGCGCCCGCCTCGACGGCCTGTGCAAGCTTGGCTGCGATCACCGCGGGCGATTCCACCGTGTAGGCGTAAGTGACGCCGCCCAGGTTGACGCTCCAGGTCTCGCCCAGGAGCGCGCTGCCGGCAAGCGTCAGGCGGGTCACCGTGGGCGAAGCCACCGAGCGGCTGAAGCTACCGCTGCTCGTGCCGGTGGCATCGACGCGGCCGCTGGCGGCAAAGCCCGCGGCGCCGGCGTTCTCGATCACCAGGGTGTTGCCATTGACCCGCGCGCTGTAGCCGCTGCCAGCCAGATTGATCTGCGCGGCCAGGCCGGCGGCCACCTCGGACAGCGCAACCGCGGCGCGCACCAGGTAGTCGTGCTTGCTGGTAACCACACCGGCGCCGTCGTTGAAGCTGACTGTCACCGACCAGGTGTCGCCAGCCACCGGGGTGCCGCTCAAGTTGACGCTGCGCGCGAAGCTTTGCGCCGGGTCGGGGGTAAGCGCGCTGGCGGTCGGGCTGATGACAAAGCTGGTATCGAGCGTATTGCCGGCGGTGTTGACGATGATCAGCGCCACCCCGGCCGCGCGTGCCGACAGGTTGCCGGCGCTGTCCGCATTGACCTTGGCCGCCAGTGCCGCGCTGATGGCCTCCAAGGTGTCGCCCGCCAGCGCCAGGTGGCTGAACTGCTTGACCGTGCCGGCGATATCGAGCGACACCGTCCAGGTGGTGCCGGCAAGCGGGCTGCCGGAGAGCACCAGGGTGCTGGTGGCTTCGCCCGGCCACGGCGCGTCGAAGGTCACCCGGTAGCCGGAGACGACAGGCCGGAACGCGGTCGGCGCGCGATCGGCCAAATTGAAGGTGAGATCGTCGATCTGGCTGACACCCGGGCTCAAGGCACTGGTCGCCTTGACGCGATAGGTGGTGGTGCCAACCACAGAGGTGAGCGGATCGGTGACGGCAAGAATCCAATCCTCGCCTGCGCTCGCCGATTTCACTTCAAAGGCGGCGCTGCTCCACTGGTTGGCGAAGATCGTGGCGAAGTCCTGCCTGGGCGTGCCACCGATCAACGTGCTGCCACTGGCGCCGATGGACTTGCCGATCTTGAACGCCACCCGCGCATCGAGGTTGGGGTTGGTGATGCTGTTGTCGGTGATCCAGACGCGGATCTTGGCATTGCCGACAATGTCGACTGACGACTGGGCGTGATAGGTCAGGCCGTCGGCGGCGCGAGCGTTGAAGAAAGCGGCCCAGTCGGCGGCGATCTTCGACAGCGCCCGTGCGTCGGCGCTGACGAAGAAGGTTTTCTGCTGCACGCCAGCCGCGCCCGCTGGATCGAGAGACAGGGTCCAGGATTCGCCGTTGCCGGCCACGCCGCCCAGGGTCACCACCGCTTCCAGCCATTCGAGGGCGGCCGGCACCACGCCGCCTGGCTGGTTGGGTGTGCCGCTGAAGATCACGTCGCCTACGATGTTGGCTCTGCCGCCGACAGTCAACGACACCCCAAACGGCGCGTCGCGGCCGATCGACAAGATTTCCCTGGAGACCGACTTCACATCGAGGTAGCGCGTGACCGCCGGGCCGTCGAGCCAGGTGAACTCGAACGGGAACTGGTTCATGCGCGGATCGAAGCCGGGACGCTCGCCGTAGACCGCGTTGAAGTGCGAGCCCTCGCGGTCGGTCATCACACCGCGCCCATTGCTGTCCTGGCCGACGGTGCCGACCGTGCCGTCGGCTTGCGGGTCGTTGGTTTCCTCGGGCAGGCGGAACGGATTGTTGAGGTAGCGCTCTTCGCCGGCCAGCGAGCCGCCGACGATGGTGAGCGGGCCGCGTATGCCGTTGACGCGCTCTTCGAAGGCCGGGAACACCAGCGCGTCGCCGCCGTCGATCACGCGGTCGTCGAGCGCCATCACCGTGACGGTCTGCTGGGTAGACCAGTTGGCGGGGGTGAACAGCAACTGCGGCACCACCGCTGCGCCGGCGGCGCTGGCCAGACCGTCTTTGTCGGCCAGTTGCGCAAGTTCGGTGGACCGGGTCAGCCCGACTATGACCTGGGCATCGATGTCCTGGGTCTGCTCGGCGGTGGCGTTGGCAATGCCGATGACGCGGCCCACCACGGTCACGTCGTAGAGCGCAGCGGAGGCGGCATTGAGAATGCTGCCCAGGCGTGCGGCGACGGTTGCCAGGCTGTCGCCAAACAGGGTGGTGTAGCGCGCGACGGTGGCGAACGGCGCGCCGGCGCCGGACTGCACGTCGCGCAGCTGCAGGGTCCAGGTCTGGCCGGCGACGACATCACCCTGCATCTCGACATCGACCGAGGCGAATCTGCTCAGCAGCGGCGAGATCGTGGTGCGCTTGATGCTGACCTTGGCCGCAGCGTCGATGACCTGGCGCACCTTGAAGCCTGCGCCGGTGTCGCTATCGACGCCGATCGACAACGCCGCGTAGAAGGCGTTGCCCTCGCTGGTGGAGGTGACGAGCAGCTGCGGCGCTTCGCTGCCGATCGCGGCCGCCGCACCCGTTCCAATGGCCAGGGTGGCGCCAAAGGCGGTGGTGGCGTCCGCATCAAGGACCAGCAGCACGCCGCCTTCGGTGCTGGCCTTGAATCCGGCAGCGGCATTCGCGTTGATCGCCGCTGCCATCCCGGTCGCCACGCGGGCGCGGTTGTCGCCGGGTAGCGGCATATATGCAAACGGCGTAGTGATGCCGCCGGCAGTCAGCGCCAGGGTCCAGGCGCTGCCTTGGGCCGGCGTGCTTGCGGCGGCCAGGTCGATGCGCAGCCCGGCGCTCACCGCCGCGGCGTACCCGCGCGTGCCGCTTGTCGCATTGATGGCTGCGGCCAGTCCGTTGGCGGCGGCGGTGAGCGTGGCACCGGTGAAAACGAACGCGTCGCCATTGGTCGCCTGCAGCGCCGCGAGATCCCCCGCGTCGAGCGTACCGGTACTGGTCTTTGCCGCCAGCCTGGTAAATACCGCGTCGATGAAGGCATCCACGCTCAACTGCGTGCTGCTGCGATTGAGGGTGAGCACCCAGTAGTCGCCAATGTTGGTGGCACCGCCCAGCTGGATCAGGGCGCGGTCGGTGGCCGTGCGCACCTGCAGGGCATTGCCCTGGCCATAGGCGGCGTCGGCATTGAAGATTTCGTCACTGTTCAAGGTGCGGGTCAACGCCGGCGCCACGTTGATGATCACGTTTTGCGTCGGCCGGCTGGTCAGCACCACGCCCCAACTGTCGGTTACCGGCGCGCTCGTAAGCCAACTGGTGTTGTAGGTTGCCGGGTTCATTTGCGACAGGCGCGAGGTGATGTCATAGCGACTGTCGAACAGCGGAATGCCGTTCCAGTTGTCGCCGCTGACCTTGAGGTAATAGGCCTTGGTTTCCGAATCGTATTCAACAATGGTGCCGGCCTGGCCCTGGCCCTGGCCTTCGACCACCTGCAGGGTCTTGCCGGTCAGTTCGATCGCGTTGGGGTTGACCGCATGGCCCTGCACCGAAATGATCAGGTCGTAGCTCAAGCCTCCCCACACTCCGGGGTAGAAATACTGCGGGTAGAACTTGTCATAGGTGATTACCGACGATACGCGGATGGCGTAGAACGCGCCGCCGCTCGGCAGGCTGGCAAGGGTACGGTCGAGCAGCGGGTCGTAGTTGCTCACGCTGCCGGCATCGGCCGCGCGGGTCGAGCCGGGTTGGTAGTTGTCAAAGGCGCCGGACACTGCGTTATCGGAAGGATCGAGCAATTCCAGTCGCGGGCTGATGACGTAATTGACTGTCTCGAAAATCGGTACCTGAACGTATACCGGTCGGGTATCGAAGATCGGGATGAAGCCGAACACGAAGGTCCTGATGTAAGTCTCGTAGTGGCTGAGCAGCGTGTTGTAGCCGGTGATGACCTGGAAGCTGCCGGTCACCAGGCGTGTCTTGTCGATGTCTGCCACCACCTGCACATCGCCGCCGCGCGTGGCTTCGAACACGATCGGATTGATGCTGTGGCCGCCGATCGGGCCCTGGGCCTTGTCGAAGATGCGAATCTTTGGAGCCTGACCGACGGCGGAAATCTTCTGCGCGCCGTACAGCACGCTCCTGCTGTTGATGTCGGCGACCAGTCCGCTGGCCACCGTCGCCAGGTTGCGCTCCCCTTCGACGCTGGGGTCGGTGCCGGCGGGCAGCGTGGTTGGCACTACATACTGGAATTCCACACCGCTCAGGGTGACCTTGTAGACCTGGCTGGCGCTAACGGCGCCCAGTGACGCGGGCAGGTCGATCACCACCTGCAAGTAGTGGCTGCGCGCATCGGCAACCGTGACGCGCTCGCTGTACGGCGCCTTGCGGGTGAAGGTGAAATCGCCCAGTTCGATCGGGTCGCCGCCGGCATCGACCACGATGGTGCCAATCAGCGCACCGCTGCCCCGGACCGCCGTGCTGCCGACGGCCGCATCCAGCGCCTGCAGCAGGAAGTCGAGCGGGTCTGTGCCGGTGAAATCGGTGCCGACAGTCTTGGTCGATGCGATCGAACTGCCCTGCTTGAAGGTCCAGATGTCACCGGTGCGGTTGTTGTAGTCGGCATTGGCGATCACCGGCGTGACGATCATCTGCCAGGCCAGATTTACTGCGCCGTTAAACGTGGCGCCGCCTGCGACCGCGGGCGTGCTGATGGCCGCGCCGGACACCACAATACTGGTGCTGCCCGAGTTGCGGAATACGTAAAGCGCATTGCCTGATGCAAAGGCGTTGTATGTATCGGTAACGGCGCTGCCGAAATCGGAGTCGCCCTTGAGCCCGGTCGCCACGCCCGAAAGTGTGGTCACGCTGTCGATCTGGGTGGTAAACGAGACCCTGACGCCACCGCTCAAATCAAACTGCCAAGTCTCGGCTTCGGCCACCGCGCCGGAGAGGGATATCTGTTTTGCCGCCACGGTGGCACTGACATTCGCCGACGCTGTCTGACGAACCTCGAGCAAGACGAAACTGACAATATTCGTGCTGCGGCTCAGGGTCAGCACATTGGCGGCAAAGCCCGCGGTCCAGGCGGGCGTCCCGGTGCCGCTGATCACGCTGGCAAGGTTGGTCCCGGTATTGGCGCCGGCAAACGCTTGTTCACGCACGATGTCGCCGCCGAGTTCCCAGCGTAGGGTGGATGGTCCGGCAAAGCCGGCGACATTCAGGGTGGCGGTGTTGGGCGAGCCTGAGTTGTCGATGTTGACCACCGCGCTTCTGATCCGCACCTCGATGAGCGTGGGGTCGAATGCGGCCCCGTCGACGCGCACGATGATCAGGCGATCGTTGGCCGCATCATAGTTGCCGACGTAGCCCAGTGCCGCCAGCCGGGTAACCACCGCAGCAACGGTGGTTGCCTTGTTGGCGGTGAAAGCAAACTTCTCCGGCGTCGCACCGGTGGTCAACACCAGTTCCCAGCGGGTATCCGCAGAAGTGGCAACAAGCGGCGCAAGATCGACCATGCGCGCGGTCGACGCTGTGCTGACCACGCTGATGCCGGTGATCCGGTCGGGTGCCTTGGTGATCAGGAACTCAACCTGGGCGTTGCCGGCATTGCTGAAGGTGATGGTGCTGCCGCTGACGGATTCGCCAGTGAACCTGCCTGGCACCGCGTAGGCTGCAGCCACATCGCTGGTCAGGTCATCGAAATCGGCGGTGTGTGTGTACGACTGCGCGCCTACCTTGAGGTACCACTGCTCGTTCTCATGCACCGTGCCTGACAGCACGATGGTGAGATCGGTCCAGGCGATGCCCTCGATCGCCGCGGACGTAGCGGACGCCGGCTGGCCGAACGGTGTGCCGCTGATGCTGGCGCTGCCCTTCGGATTGGTGCCGCTGACCGAGAACGCGAGCGTGACACCAGCAGCCGAGCTTAGTTCGATCACGTCGGCGACAAACCCTGGATCGCCGCTTTGCCTGACGCTCAGTCCGCCCACGCCAAGAGCGCCGATCTGGGACCGCAGCGCGGTGGCGACCGCATTGAGGGTGGCAGCGCTTGCGCCCGTGGTTTCCTGGGTACCGATCTTCACTTTCCACACGTCGCTGGCGGCGAAGCTGCTGCCTGCCAAATCGACCTTGACGTTGGAGAACGCGATCGCCGTCAAGCCGTCGGCGGTGCGCGCGGTGGTGGTGCGAGTCACGGTGGCGACCGCGGCCACGCTGTTCTCCAGGCCGGCCGCGGCGCTGCCGGAACTGCCGCGCAGAACGAAGCCGGCCTTGGTGTTCCTGATCAACAGGGTCGGACCGGCCGGATCGCTTGCGTCGACGGTGATGTTGGTGTTGAGCGGATTGCCGGAGGTGGCGTTGCTAAAGCCGTTGATCCGGTTGGCGGTCTCGTCGGTCTCGATGAGGAACTTGAACGCGCTCGCCACTTCCGCCAGCGTGTCGACCTGCACGCTGTTGACGGTGCCGCCAATGGTCACGCTGTAGTCGCGGTAGGCCAGGCCCAGGCGCCACACGTCGCCAGTGCGCACATCACCGTCGATCAGCCTGAACCTCACCTCGGTGTAGAAAGTGTCGGTCGACTGGTAGCTGGTGCTGTCGTCAGGCGAGCCCGGCAAGCTGCCGACCGCCACCACGGTGATTGGTACCAGTGCGGCCGGTGCGGCCTTCGCCAGGAAACGGTAGGTGTCGTAGCTGAAGTCGCCGCTGCCGCTGATGCGCACATATGGTGTGCTCGAATCGATGCGGTTGCTGCTGCCGAGGCCGACCTGGCCATTGCCGACCTTGGGATCGAAGAAAGTGAAGAAGTTGTCGCCGCCATTGGTGCCGGCCTCGAGCGACTGGCCGCTGTTGTTGGCGCCCTCCTGTTCGGCCACCGGCGCCGGCGCGAACACGAACGCATCCTGCGGATGCTGCGCGATCGACACATGCAGTTGGTAGTCCACACCCTTGGGCACGCCGTCCAGGCCGTAGGGATAGGCAGCGGTGACCTCGATGTAATAAATGCCGGCGACCTTGATGTCGGCGCTGAGCGTGGCATCGTAATACCAGGTGCTGCCGGGATCGGGGTTGTTGAAGAACGCCGACTGCGCCAGGCGCTTGGGCAGGGTCGGCTGGGCCGGATCCAGCGGCGCCACCAGCTCATACAGATTCAGGGCGCTGACCCAGAGCACGGAGTCGCCCAGGGCGTAGCCGCGGTCGATGTCGAAGCTCACCCTGACGCCGGTGCCCGAGCCGGCAATCGCGGCGCGGCGCAGCATGTCTTCGGTGATCTCGAAGGAATAGAAGTCGGCATTGCCGTCACCGCTGCCCAGCACCGTGACGTGCGGCACGGTGGTCGCCAGCGCGATATCGGAATTCGCATTGGTGTTCCACTTGGCGGTATCGAGGTCCTGCGCCAGGAACACCGAGTCGTGCACCCCTACATCACGCAGAGTGGAGGTGCCGAAATCGCCGATGAACAGAACCGCCTGGGTGGCGCCGGCGGTGGCGACCTTGACGAAGACGCTGTATGCCTTGCCGTCATCGCCTTGCCGCGAGATCTTCAAGTACTCACCCGAGGCGCTCGTCTGGTAGCCGGCCCTGAACGCGCCACCCCTGGTCGGCTCCGCGCCGGTGGCGGCCCTGCTGTCGTTGATGGCTGCACTGAGCGCCGCGGCGATGGTGGTAAACGACACCGCCCCGGACGCTGCGGTGCGGATTGTGGCGCTAGGCGGTGCAACGCCGGCGCTGCTGTTGGCATCGACCAGATAGACGGTCCAGTCCTGGCTGTTGCCCGCCGGGATCGCTGCGGTGCTGTTGCCAACGGTCTGCAGCCCCAAGCCGATGCGGAAGCGCGTGCTGACGATCTGGCTGGCGTAACCGGAACCCAGGCGCACGATGTCGGTGGGCTCGATCACATCGGTCGAACCACCGCTTTGCAGCACCAGCACACCCGGTGCGTCGTTGTCGAGCACGATCACATCCAGTGAATCGGGCACCCTGAGGTCGCGGTTGCCGCCCGCGACGTAGGCAAAGGCGAAGCTGGCCTTGCCGTTGGTGCTGGTGGCACGCGCGGCCGATTCGTTGCTGCCCGCAGCCGGCTTGATGGTCAGATGCAGGGTGAAAGCGCCCATCTTCCCGACGGTCATCAGGCGGGTGCCGTCATCGGCCGGCACGGCGGGGTCGCCGTCGTCGGTGGCCACGCTCACTTCGTAGCCGGCGGCCGCGATACCGACCTTGAGCGCGTAAAGCACGATCTGCAGCGACTGCCCGCCTAGCACCAGATGCTCGACATTGGCGATCCAGCCGCCGGCGTTGAGGCGCACGCTCCACACCTCGCCTGCTGTCGGCGTGCCGCTGAAATCGAGCGCCACCCGATCCGGCTGTGTGGCCACAACCAGGTTCCAGGACGCGGCATCGCGCACCGGCAGCGTCGGCGCGCTCAGGTTCAGGACCAGCTTCGAATAGTGGGTGGTGCTGCGCACGCTGGTGCCCGACACGATATTGACAGCCCCTTGCGTGGGCGGCACACCGACCGTCGATGCCGATTGCGCCAGCGTCACACCTACCGAGAACGGGGTCGCTGCACTGGCAGACGTGGCGTCGTTGGTGAACACCACCAGGCCGTCGGCCCCGGTGGAACCGGAAGTCTGAGCCTTGCTTTGCAGGTTGAGCCCAGTCACGCCGAGCTTGACTTCAAAGGCCGCGCCGCCAGTGCGCACGAAAGTGAACTGGTTGTCGGTACGCACATCGCCAACGGTCAGTGCATAGCCGGCACCGGCCGGCAGCGTGAGGGCGTCGGCCAGCGCGTTGGCCACGCTGATCGCGCTATCGCCGGCCAGCACGCTGTAGCTGACTGTGCGATAGCCCAGGGCTGCGCTGCCGACTTTCAGCGTCCACACATCGTTGATGTTCGGCGTGCCTGTGAGTTTGACCGTCGACTGCACATAGCGTGCGCCGAAGCGCGTGTCGCTCTGGTTGATGGCGTCGGCCAGGCCGGCTGCGACGATCGCCAGGGCTTCATTCTGGACCTTCGTGGTGTAGCTGAAATTGACGCCATCGAGATTGACGCTCCACACCGCGCCGGCCGGTGCCAGAGCCGGTGCGGAGAGATCGATCTGCGCGGTGGTCCAGGCGAATTCGCGGCTGGCATCGACGCTATAGCCCAGGCGGTTGCCGTTGATGGCAGCAGCTCCGGCCGAACTTGCCGACAACAGGAAGCTCACGCTCAAAAGGCCGGTGCCGCCGGCCGACAGATCGATCGCGCGGCCACTCCCGCCTGCGACCAGCAGCGGATCGGCATCAATCAAGGCGCGCAAGCCGGCCGCGATCTGCTCCACGGTCTGCCCGGCGGCGACGCTATGGGTCCAGGGCTTGCCGTTGATCATGAGGCCCCAGGTTTCGCCCTCGGCTGCCGTGCCGCCCAGCGTCACCGTGGCACTGGTGTAGGGATTGGCCAGGTCGAAGCGGAATGCCGGCCCGGTGACGGTGACAAAATTGTTCGAAGCGATTGCCTTGAACGGACTGTCGAGGTTGCCGTTGATCCGGGCGGCCAGGCCGGTGGCCACATTGGCGCTGGTGACGCCCAGCAAGTTGTTGAGGTTCGCCGCCTGCACCGAGCTTGTCACGCGCGAGTAGTGGGTGCCTTCGCGCGCCGCATCGTTGACCGCCTTGATCGAGATTCTTTGCGCGCTATCCCAGGTGCTGCCATCGAAGGTAAGCGTGTAGCGGGTCAGGTTTTTGCCGTCGACCACCACCGCGGTGGCGGTGCCTACGATACTGGCGGCGGTGGTGGCGGCATCGAGCAACAACTGCGAGTCGATGGTGAAATCGACGTTGACCACGCCGGTGGGCCGCTTGCTCAGCACCACCCAGTAACCATCGCTCTCAAGGCCGGCCGGTGCCGGCAGGTCGATGCCGCCGCCTTCGGCCACGATCGGCTGGAATACGCTCTGGCCGGGCGTGGAATCGTAGGAAAGTATCTGCACCGAAGCGGCGTCGTCATCCACCACCATGGCCACGATCGACAGCACGGCCAGGCTGTCGTAGGCGCCGCCATCCTTGGCGCTGGCCCCCTGCTGGGTGCGGTGCACGATGGTATAGCCGTTGCTGCCCTCGGCAAGCGTATCGTCGCCGGCATACACGTAGACAGTCTGCGGCACGAACCAGTTGTCGCGCGTGAAGGTGAGCGCAATGCCGTCCTCGCTTGCATTGCCGGCGGCTGCCAACATGGCCGCCAGATCGGTGCCCTGGCCTGCAACCCCAAGCTTGACGCCCTTGCCGCCGGCGCGCAGCACGCTTTCGCGCAAGGCCACCGGCACCGCCGAGATGATGACCGTCTCCTCCGGCGCGCGGGTCAGCACCACCTTGTAGCTGTTGACCACCAGCGAGAACACGCCCGCAGTAGTGGTCTCGAACAGGCGCAACGACCCAAGGGTCGGCAGCACCACGACCTCGGCCTCGTCGTTGTCGCGCACGTCGGCCACCACGTCCCTGACGAATACCTCCTTGTAGGCCGGGTCGTCGGTGGTGGTGGATTGCACCACCAGTCCGCTGTGACCTGCGAGGTTGTTGCTGACCACTGTAACGGCATTGCTGTTGCTGCCGCCGACGTTGAAGGTATCGCTGCCGCGGCCGCCGACGATCTGCAGCGCCACCGCCGAACTGGTGCTTTCGATGAAGAAGCGGTCGTTGCCTTCGAGCGCATCGACCACGATCTTCTCCAACCCGGTGTAGCTGACAAACAGCCCGGCACCATAGACGCCGCGGTCATTGACCACGAAATCGTCGCCGTTCTCGGTGCCGATCACCGTCAGCGTATCGAAGCCGTCGCCACCGTCGATGCGCACCGGCGCATTGACGGTATAGGCGATGAAATCGGCGCCCTGGCCGCCGTTGATGTTGGTATAGGGCGCCTTCGGATCGTTGGGATTGACCTTGATGAAGGCGCGCACGGTGAAGGTGTCGTCGTCCTCGTCGCCATTGAGGAAGAGTTCGGCCTTGTTGCTGTAGACCGTGAAGGTATCGTTGCCGGTGCCACCGAACAGCACCGTACTCTGGCTCACGCCATTGGAGAGGAAGCCGCGGGTGATCTGCGTGGTCTGGAAGTAGTCTTCCTCGGCCAGGCCGTTGGCCGGGTTGCGGCCGTCGCGGAACGACTGATAGACCTGGCCTACCTGGAAAGTATCGGCGCCCGCATCACCAAAGATGGTGGTCGGCGCCAGGTTGTCGTCGAGCACGAAGGTATCGTCGCCGTTGCGTCCGAAAATCTCGACTGCGCCGCTGATGTCGGCGTCGTAGTTGATGCGTTCGATGACACCGCCGGCCACCGGCAGTCGATTGGCATCGACCTCGATGGCGGCCACCACGCCGATGCCGATGTCCTTGTTGGCGCGCAGCAGGAAGAAGTCGGCCTGGTTGGTGCCGTAAATGCGCAGGCGGTTGATGCCGGGGTCGCCGCGCGACTGGTCGAATACGTTGATGCGCGAGGAAATCTGCCCGGCCAGGCCGATCTCGTAGCCATCGCCGCCCTGCTGGCCGTGCAGTGTGAGTTCGCCGTCGATGCCGCTCACGCCGGTTTGCTCGCCATTGGCGTTGAAATTGACGCGGATGACATCGTTGCCCTGCCCCGCATCGATGGTAGTGGGGCCGGAGATGCTGCGGATGTTGACCACATCGTTGACACCGTTGACCACTTCCTGCTCGTCGCCCAGGTCGATGAAGGTCACACCGGCATGGGTCGAGTCGATGTAGAAGGTGTTGTCGCCATTGGAGAGCCATACCTTGAGCAGGTCGAAGCGCGTGTAGCTGATGCCGAGCAGGCCCATGCCGGTCAGTTCGGTCGCGGTCAGCTTGGCGTTTTCGCGTCGGCTATCGCCGCCGTCGTAGACCTTGAGGGTGTCGGCGGCACCGAGGCCGCCATCGACGGCTAGGCGCCCCTTGAGCGAATTGACGTTGGCATTGAATACGTCGAGCAGACCGTCGATCTGGCCCAGATCGCCGGTGGTCGAGCCCACGCGCACGGTATCGCTGCCGCCGCCGCTTGCCAGCAGCAGATCGCCGGTCAAGGTCTCGATATTGAACACATCGGCGCCGTCGCCGCTGGCGATGCGGGTGAGCGAGCCGATACCATGCGTGCTCTCGACGGTGAACACATTGCCGTTGGCGGCGTTGCCGCCCAGACGAATGTCCAGAGTCTCCAGTGTGCCGTAGGTGATGCTGCCGCTGGCATCCATGAGGCGCAAGCCGGGCGCGCTGCCGAGCACACCGTTGGCGATGCGCGTGGCCGTCAGCGTGCCGTGGTTGGAGAGCGGGTCGCCGCTATCGTCTAAGTCGAGCAGGTCGCTATCGCCGCTGCCCTGGCCATTGACGGTCAGGAGCGCATTGATCTCGTTCAAGGTGCCGCCGGCGTTGCTGTCGGCCTGGCCCAGGCCACCCAGGGTGGCGTTGCTGCCCACCAGGACGGCGTCGCTGCCGCCGCCGGTATTGAGCGTGGTACGGCTGTGCAGGGTGCGCACCGCCACCCGGTCGTCGCCGCCGCGGCTGTTGATCTCGACGTTCTCGACCCCTTGATGGGTCACGCGCATGGCATCGGACAGGGCCGTCTGGCCAGTGCGGAACTCGCGCGCCTGGATGGTGCCGATGGCGTTGGCCGTGGTGCCGTTGGCGGTCAGCAGGAAGCGGTCGGCGTTGTCGCTGCCGGTCACCACCAGGCGGTCGCTGGTGTCGTTGCCGGTGGCGGTGATTTCGACCAGCGCGCGGCTCTCGGCCGGCATGGTGATCAGGTAGTGCTCAGGCGCGGGCCCGTCGTTGGCGGCGTTGTCAAGGGTGGCAATACCGCGCCAGTTGAGCACGCTCAAGCGGGTATCGCCGACGCGGATGCTGCGATCCAAGTCACTCACCACGAAGGTGTTGTTGCCGCCACTGCCGGTGATAATGGCGCGCTCGAACAGATTCTTCAGGTTTTCGCTGGTGGCGTCGGCGGCGAAGCGGTCGCCGGCGTCGCTCAACTCGTTGGCAGCGTTCGTGCCCGCTTCGAACGGCGCGTTGCCGGCGCTGTTCAACAGGTTGCCGATCACCAGGCGGTCGTTGTAGAGGCCCACATCGGCGCTGAAGGTCTCGCTGCGATTGGCCAGGTTCTCCATCAGGGTGTCGACTTCGTCTTCGTCGGCCTCGTCGATACGGCCGTCGCCGTCGTCGTCGGCGCCGTTGCTGGCGCTCGGGCTGGCATCGAAGAACTCGTCCAGGCCGAGATCGCCGGTGACGAAATCGCTGCCGCGGCCGCTGTCGATCACGTCGTTGAAGCGCGAGCCCCTGACGATATCGTTGCCGTCGCCTACGAGCAAGCGCAGTGCTGCGCGATCGACCGTCAGTGCCGAAGCATCCACCGTATCGCCGCCGCCGCGAGTGGAAATCACCAGGGTGTCGCCCTCGGCGCGCAGGCTGCCCGACACCACGATGTTGGGCAGGCCCGAAGCGAAGCTGACGCGGATGCCATTGATGCCGTTTTGGGTGTTCTCGGACAGCGTGACCACGTCGGCATTGCTGTTGTGGCCGAGAATGGTGACGGTGTCGGCCGCACGGTCGTCGGAAATCGAGAAGCGCGGCTGCTCGATCGGCTGGCCGGACTCCGGATCATTGACAAATTCGGAGCCGGTGCGCACCACGTTCTTGCCCGCGGAGAGTTCGACAAAAGCCAGGCCGCCCGAACCCGCCGAAGTGTCAAGCGTGATCTTGTCGGCGCCGGCACGCGCATCCAGGCGCAGGTCCTCGATGTTGCGCGCGATGAGCGAGCCGGCCAGGGCACCTGCCTTGTAGTTGGCGACCTTGAAACTGCTGTTGTCTTGCGAGGTGACAAGGAAATCATCGGCACCCGAGGTGCCAACCAGTTCGAGAATGTCGGTGCCGGCGCCGCCATCGACGGTGCCCAGCTCGATGTCGGCATAGTCCCAGTGGATCAGGTCGTTGCCCGCATCGCCGAACATCTGGTCGACGCCGCCGCGCCCGTCGATGTCGTCGTCGCCACCACCGCCGCGAATCACGTCATTGCCCGCGCCACCGTAGATCTTGTCCCCGCCTTCGCCGCCGTCGATGGTGGCGGCACCGCTGCCGCTGTGGATGATGTAATCCACGCCGTCGCCGCCGAATAGCGTGGCAATGGTGCTGGTCTCGCCGGTGGCCATGTAATCGTCACCGGCATCGCCGTAGAGGAAGGCACGGCCGCTGCCGTCGTAGATGAAGACGTCGTTGCCGTTGCCACCATGGAATTCGACATCCGCGGTAACGCCTTCCTTGACATAGATGTGGTCGTCACCCTCGCCGCCGAAAGCCACCAGCTTCCTGACGCCCTTGAAGATGGTCTCGCGGCCACTGAATACCACCTTCACGGTCTCGCCGCTGGCGTCCGCCCCGACCCGCTCGATGGTGTAGAGCTCGTCGTCGGCGCCTGCGGCGATGCCGCGAATATTGTTGCGGCTGCCCATGTTGAGATACAGCACACCGTTGGAAGCCACCGGGTCCCACAGTCGCGCATCACCGAAGCCGTTGCCGGCCAGATATATCTTCTTGGGCAACTCCACATAGCCGATGCTGAAGCTCATCGAGACGCGGATGCGCACAAACAGAATCTTCACCGAAGCAGAGGCGCGCACCACCAGCGGTACCCTGCCCTCGCCCGAGGCGGTAACCGAGGCGGCGATATCGACACCGGCAAAGGTGATGCCGAAAGCGCGCAGGCTGGCGCTGCCGGAGAACTCGACCAAGAAGAAATACTCGGTCAAGCCCGGGGTGGCGACCACCGGCCGCTCGCCGAAGGCGACACGGAAGTACAGGCTGGATACCAGGCCGAAGCTGCGCGTGCCCAGCACCAGTTCGCCGGAAAGCGAAAAGTCGAAGTAGCCCTTGTAGTTGAAGAAACCGGTGGCCTGCACCGTCATCAGGCCGAAGAAATTCATGCTGGCGTTGAAGCGCACCTGCCATGAACCCACGCCCTCGTAGCCGACCTCCAGCAGGAAGCTGGCGTTGAATTTGAGCACCTCGAGGAACTTGACCTCGCCGTTCAGGGCGATCAGGAAACTGTTGGCCTGCATGGTGACGCCGGCAAGCGTGCGCGCCTTGCCCGAGGTGTTCAACTGCAGCTTGCCGCCGGCCTTGATCTTGATCACCTCGAACAGGTTGGCGTCGATACTGACATCGAGCAGCAGCGCCAGGCCTGGCCGGTCGTCGGTATAGATCGCCGCACCACCGCGCGCCGCAATGGTGAGCGGGCCCAGCCCGAGCGAAATGTCGAACTCGATCGAGAACACATTCGCCTGCAGGGTGATGGTGACGCTGCCCGAAGCCGAGACGAAGCCCAGGAAGGTGACCGAACCGTTGATGTTGAGCTTGAAACCCCTGAGAACAGTGACCTGGCTGCCGTCGGCCTTGGTCAGGGTTTTCTGGGTGAGGGAGCCGAGATAGATCTCCACGGTGGCGCCGGCATTGAACGAAAGCCCGATATTGCCGCCGAATGCGCCGCTCAGACTCACCGTCACATAGGCGGCGAAGCCATCGGCATCCAGGCGGAGCACGCCATCGATGTTGAATGAACCGATGCCGAACAGCGACATGCTGGCCTGGGCGCGGATTTCAATGGCGGGCGGGTTGGTGCTCAGGATGAACTCGAAACGCCCCCTGATATCGATCGGCGCCTTCCCCGAGGCGTCGGGGGTGCCGATCTGCAGCAAACCCTGCAGCACCAGGCGGATGCCGGGGTTGATGGAGATGGCACCGAAGACGAAGAAGCCGGTATTCGGATCGGTGGCGAGGATGTTCGGTGCGGCGCCGCTGTAGGCCGGGTTGGCTTCCTTGTTGGTCTGGAAGCTGATGATGGTCTGGGTCGTCAGGAAGGAATTGACTTCCAGCAGGAACTGGCCACTGATATATATGCCCGAGGTCGGGGCGCCGATAGTGCGTGCCAGCTGTACCCGGCCGATGATGCCAGGGCCGGCGCCGTCCTTGTTGGTATAGAACAGCAGGTCGAGGCTGCCACTCAAGGCACCGATGAACGCGATCTCGGTGCTGACCGCGCCGGCGATGCGCACATAGGCGCTGGTGGTGCCCGGCGTGCCTGCCGCCGTGAACGAGATGAAGCCGGACAGGGTGATGACGTCGAACAGCTTGATGCTGCCCTGAATGTTGGCCGAGATATAGATTTCCGGGGCTGCGCCGGTGCGCTTGCTGCCGTTGATTTCCGGCGCGGCTGCGAATACCGTGACGACAGTGGGCGCATCGTCCGGCAGCAGGTCGAGGAAGCTCTGCGGGATCTGGAACACCTGCTCGCGCAAGGTCGTGTTCAACATCACCACCACCGAGCCGCGCAATTCGAAAATGCCGTCCAGCGCCGAGGCCTGTTCGCTGCCTTCGGTCGAGGCGCCCAGGCTCAGCTGCAGGTTGAGCATCATCGCAAGGCCCGGCAGCCCGGGGCGCGTGGTGTCGGCGTCGATGATGATGAGACCCACCGCCGAGCCGCTCAGGCCCAGCACCGGAATGCGCGCCTCGGCCTGGACGAAGATCTCGAAGCGTTCCGGCGTGATGCGCAGGAAGAAGCCGCCGAACAGCTCCACCATGTTGTCGGCGTTGGGGTCGGATGAACCGCCTTCCTTGATCTTCAGCGAACCGACGATTTCAATCGCGAAGGACTCGGCCGCCAGCACGAAGGTCTGGCCTTCGGCACGGAGGTCGAGCTTGCCGTCACTGGAATCGTAGTTGAGGAAGTAGGCGGGGCCGAATTTCTTGGCGTCGGCGGCATCGCGGGTGATGATTTTCCACTGCTGGCCGCGGATGATGGTCTGGATCTTGGCGCCACTGACATTGATGAACTGGTCGCCGGCCTTGGCGACATCGGTATCGATGCTGCCGAGAGCCGTGGCGAATGCCGCCGACATGTCGACCTCGCCCAGCACCGAGGTCGAAAGGCCGCCAATCGAGAGGTTGATGTTCTCGCCAATCACGTCACCTTCGATGCCTTCGAGCGCGATGGTCTCGGTCTTGGGCGTACTGGTGGTGTTGATCTGCAGCAGCGCGCTGCCTTCGACAAAGATGCCGTAGTTCTTGAGGAAGTCGAGATTGGCCTGGATCTTCGCCACGCCCCAGAATTCCGGGCTGCCCGAAACGGTGGCGCCGGCCTGCAGCACGAAGCGCGCCGCCGCCGACCCGATGTTGCCCAGCTTGATGATCTTGATGGTGCCGGAAGCATCGATGGTGAAGCGTTTGATGACATTGCCATTGGTCAGCTTGAAGTCGCCGATTTCCAGCGTGACCTTGCCGCGGATATCGATGATCGGCTCGTCGGTGAAGCCTAAGCCTTGCAGCTTGATGCCGCCGGAAATCTCGATGTAGAACACGCGGCCGACGCTCTGGCCGGACTGCCCGTTGTCTTCCTTGAGGGTGGAGATGATCTGGAAGGCCTGGGTCGTGTCCAAGCCGCGATTGCCCTCGGCATCCGCCCAGTTGGCGCCGGTGAAGGCAAGCGCCACCGAGCCTTCGACAAAGCCGCGGCTGACGTAATAGCGGTAAACGGTCTCGTCGGCCTCGTCGACGATGCCGTCGCCGTCGTTGTCGATCTTGTCGCTACTGCTCGAAAGCAGGGTCGGCGCACCGGCCAGCAAGGCCGCGCTGCCCAGGCCGGACCCGCTCAACGCGAATTCGCGCGCCGGGTCGGCAAAGCTGGCGGCATCCAGTGCAACGCCGCCGGCGGCGCTGTAGCGCAAGTCGATCCAGGTGCTGTTGGGCGCGCTGGTGAGGTCAAGCTCCGGCAGCGCGGCGGCGGTACTCGGCGTGGCGGCGCCGGCCGCATCGAGGTAGTTGAAGCTGCCGCCGATGAGCGTGAGTTGCAGCTTGCCGGTCTTGAATGTACCGCTGTACCAGTAGCGATACTTCACCCCAGTGGCGCTGCTCTCCTGCAGCACCGGTGCCCGGCTGTTGTCGAGCGCCAAGCTGCCGGCGCCTGCCGTGACGGCAACGCTGAATTCCGCGTCGAGATCGCTGATGCTGGCCGCATCGATGCCGGCGTTGCCGTTGAAGGCGAAAGTAACGTCGAAATAGCCGCGGTTGTTGAGCAGGTCGGCGTCAACGCTGGTGCCGGCCAGCGGATCGGCCAGGCTTGCGCCCAGCACCACTGCGGTGAAGCGCTCGGCGCTCGCCCCGGACACGCTGGTGGCGAGATTGCCGACGCTGTTGACCGACGCCGCCTCGATGACCCCGGCGCTATCGGTGGGCACCGACTGGAAGCTGTTTTCGGCGAAGGAAATCGTCACCTCGCCGGCGGCGAAGTCGCCTTCGAGGAAATAGCGGAAGGTGTTGCTGTTGGTCAGGCGCAGCACCGGCAAGGCAATGGTCGAGAACCTGACGTTGCCCTTGCCCGCGCCGCCCAGGGTGAATTCGTCGGCGCGGTCGGCGATCGAGTCGGCATCCAGCACCAGGCCTGTGACCGGGGTGTAGCGGATGTCGATGTAGCTCAAGTTGGCGGTGGCCGGTGTTGCGACCTTGAGGGTGTCGGTTGCGCTGCTCTTGCTGCCGTCGCCAAAGCCGATGGCGCCGGAAATCAGGGTGATGTTGACGTCGCCGCCGGTGTAGGTGCCGAGCGTGAAATAGCGGAAGGTGGTGCTGCTGCCGATTGGGCTGACAAGGACCGGGGCCTGGGTGGCGTCGAGCCGGAGCGTATGGCCGGTGGAGGTGTCGATGCTGAATTCAGCGCCAAGGTCGTAGATGCTGTCGAGGTCGAGCGTCTTGCCTGGCGGGAAGCCGAAGGTGATATCGAGGAAGCCGCGATTGTTGAGCGAGGCCAGCCCGATCAGGCCGCCATCTGCAGGGCCGGCCACACGGCCGGTGCTGCCCTGGAGCGTGAAGCTCTGCGTGGTTTCACCGCTGCCCTGACCGGTGGAGGTAATCGAGTTGTCGCGCACGGTGCCGGCGGCGACCTTGACCTCGACCGCGCCATTGCCGCTGACCTGGAACCTGGTCGCATCGATGTAGTAGCGATAGGCGCCGTTGCCAAGCGGCGTGGCATCGATTGCGCCCATGTCGATGACATTGAGCGGCGGGCCGTTGATGCCGGCACCGGAAAGCGTGATGTCGGCCGCGCTCGGAATGGCGTTGATGGTGTACGCGGCCGCAGTCGCACTGATCTGCACCGAAGGCGTGAAACCCAGGTCGATGTAGCTCTTGCTGGCTGCGGCCAGAACGCTGGCATCGACGGTCTGCGTGGCCGCGGTCGCCGCCGTGGTGCTGGTGAAGGACCAGGCCTTGGTGGCATACACCAGGGTCACGCTTTGCGTGCCGTCGGCGGCGAAGTTGCCCGCCACGCGGAAACGATAGGTGTTGCCCTCGCCGATGCGCTGCGGCGCGATATTGCCTACCAGGCTGACATTGCCGCTGCCATTCCTGGCGGCGTTCTGGCCGCTGTAGGTCAGGCTGAATTCGGCTGCCAGATCGGTGATCGAGGCCGCATCGAGCGTAAACCCGGTCGGCACCACGCTATCGAAGTTGACTGTCAGCCATTGCGCGCTGGTGAGCGTCGCGCTGGCCTGCGCCGGTGCCGGGGCAGCGCTCTCGGTGAACGACCAGCTGGCGGCGATGAAGGCGATGTCCAGCGTGTCGTCGGAACCGGCATTGGCTGCGAAGGCGCCGGTAGTCCAGTAGCGATATTTAACCTCGTTTGCGTTGACCGACTGCAACACCGGTGCCTGCCCGTTATCGAGCTTGATGGTTCCAAGGCCGGTGCCGCTCAACTCGAATTCGGGCGCCAGGTCGGTGATCGAGCCGGCATCGAGCGTGTAGCTGCCGCCACCAACGACCCAGGTGACATCGATGTAGCCGCGATTCCTCAGCACACCGATGTCGATCTGCCCGCCGGCACCGGGCGAGACCAGGCGCACTGTCGGCCCCTCGATGTAGAAGGTGCGTGGTGTGGTGTCGGCTACCGAACGGTTGCCTGCGCTGTCGCGCCAGCCATCGCCCGCATTGGCCGTGTCATAGGCCTTGTAGGTCAAGGCGACCGCGCCAGGCGCGAAGTCGGGGTTGGTGGCGGCGTAGCGGAACTGGGTGATGCCCTCCTGCGCCAGCACCAGGTACAGGTCCGCATCCTCGTCCGCAGTGCCGTTGCCATTGAAATCACGGTCCTTTGCATCGACCGTGCCGTCACGATTCCAGTCGGTCTTGCCCCATGCCTTGGTGGCGTTGTTGGCGTCGAGATTGTTGACTTCGAAGTAGCTCGCCACGCCATCGGCATCGACAGCCAGGCCGATGCCGACAGGCCGGCCGTCGGTGACGGTGAGGCCGGTGACAGCGAATTCCTGTCCGGCATCGAAGATCGACGCGTAATCAAGTCCGGCGCCAGGCGTGGCGCGATAGATCACGTCGATGAAGGCGTTGCCAGCGGCCGCATTGGCCACATTCACATCCACCGACGGCCGGTTGCCACTGAACGGTGACACCACTTCGGCCACGGGGTCGACTAGCGTGAATGAGAAGGTCTTGGTGCGGTCGGCAAGCGCGGCGGCCGAATCCTGCCAGGCGGCGGTCGATGCCACAGTCAGGGTATATGCGCCTGCACTTACCGCGGTCGGGTTGAAGAACAGGCGAACTTTGCCGTCGCCCAGCGAAATCCAGGGTTTCTGGTTGGTGGCCGCCGCAAGTTGCGTGATCGGATCGTTGGCATTGCCGTTCCTGCGCGTCAAGGTCGCGCCGCTGGCAGCGAAGCTGGCGAGTGTCGCATCGTCGATCTGGCCGGTGGCCGAAGGCACCAGGCGCACGTCGAGGTAGGGCAACATGAATACCGGGATGCTTGCCACGGTGCTTGCGACCTCGCCCTGCCAGACGCCCTTGTCGTCCTGGTAGGCGCCGCCGGCGGCGAAGACTTCCTTGCCGTCTGCCGCGGTATAGGACCAGGCTTCCTTGAGCCAGATGATGCTGATCGGACCGGGGGCCGCATCGCCCTTGACCCAGTACCAGAACTTGCCATCGACCAGCACCGGCGCCTGGGTGTCGTCCAGCGTCACCTTGCTGCCAGCGCCCAGCCTGAACTCGGGCGCCAGGTCGGTCACGCTGGCCAGGTTGAGCGTGGCGCCGGTGGCGCCGGGCGGAATATCGACCACCAGGTAGCCGCGACCGGTGAGCGTGCCGGTGCCCATCACGCCGGCATCGGTCGGGCCGATCAGGCGCACATAGGGCTTGCCGGTCTTGGGATCGACCACGGTGAAGGTGGCTTCCTGGCCGGTGTTGGGATTGCGGAAGCCCATCTTGAAGCGGCCGTCGATGGTCAGCAACTGCACCTGGTCGGGAATATCGGCCAGGAACAGCACGGTGGCCTCACCAGCGGCAATCTTCGACAGGTCGGCATAGAGACGCGCGCTGATGGAAAGATTGTCCGCGGCGAAATTGAGCTTGCCCACCACCAGCAGTTTGCCGTCGGTCGAGATGCGCAGAATGATCTCGCCGTTGAAGGTTTCCTTGGAAGCGTAGATGGTGAATAGCTTGGCGCCGCCGGTGATCAGCATCGGCGAAGTAAAGGCAGCGGTGAAGCCGTTTTTCGACGGGTCGGCCTGGATCGAGCGGTATTGCTTGACCACCTGCGCCTTGACGCTGGCCAGCCACTGATCGGCCGATTGCGCGGTGGGCAACTGAAATTCCGGCCCGCGCAGCTCCTCGGGCTTGTCGATCGACGGCAGGGTCTTGAAGAATTCGACGCCGGCCGAGAAATCGTTGATCGAAAGGCCGGTGTTCGGTTCGAGCAGGATGCCGCCAGGAATCGAGCCGGAAATGAACACGCCCAGGGGCCCAAGCTCCGAAATCGCGAACTTGATGGTGAAGCCGCCGACGCCGGCGAAGGCGAAGCCGCCTTCGACGCCCACAAAGAACACACGGTCGACCACCGGCGTGGTGGTGTCGAAGCTGTCGATCACCGCACCGTTGGCATCGAGCTTGATGATGCCGCCGATCAGGCCGGCGGTGATCTGCCCGCCGAACATGTTGCCCTTGAGCGAGATGCCGATCGAGGCGATGTCGATGATCGGGAACTTGCCCTGCAACAACAGGCCGACATCGATCTTGATGCCTTCGATGGCGCCGGAGAATTCGAGCCCGGACATACCCTGCAGGCCGGTCACCGCCGCTGAGAGCGTGAGCACGAAGTCGGCCGGGTCGTCCTGGATGTCGCGCCATGTGATGCCGATCTCGGTGATCTTGATCGGCAGCCATGACGGCCACTTGAAGCTGGCACCGTCGGCCGCACCAATGCTCAGGAACACGCCGAAGCCCGGCTTGGTGACAAATGTGCCGTCGCCCAGGAAAGCGAAGTTGCGGCCCTCGCCGCCAATCACCAGGGAGCCGATGGTCACCTCGGCGCCGACAGAACGGAAGCTAACCAGCTCTTCGCTGGCGCCAGCCGAGGTGTTGATGGCCACGTCGGTGGCCGTCAGGGTGACCACCGAGCCCAAGGTAATGCGCAGGGTATCGGCGCGGAAGATGAAGCCCTTGACCTTGCCGTCTTCAAACTCGAGCCCCAGGCGAATCGCTTCGGTGTTGGGCACGCCAGGGGCGATGTCGGGCTCGGAGAGCCGGTCGCTGACCACCGCCGACACCGGCTTGCCGGGCAGGAAGCGGGCGCCGCCGGAGGCGAAGAAAATGGTGCCGTCGAAATCGACCCGCTGGCCGAAGGTGACCTTGAAGTTGGTCACGCCCACACGCAGGTCGTCGAATTCGAGAATGCCGGCGATGCCGATCTTGCCACTGCCACCCGAGGTCTGCGACATCGCGTTGGGCCCGGTCATGCCGGGCTTGTAGATCAGTTGTGCTTCGCCGATGTCGAAGCCATCGGTATAGACCACCAGGCCCGGACCGTTGTTGGGGTTGATCTGCCCGGTGACGCCAAACGACGGGAAGGTGATCGAGGCTTGTTGCACCACCAGCAGGCGCTGGCGGGCGCCGCCGTTGTCGGCCGGGTCGTAGTTCGGATCCCAATTGAAGATGATGCCGCTGGCGCTGACCTTGAGCGCATTGGGAATCTCGATGGCCAGGCCGGCGATCTGGATACCGAACTTGCCCGGCACACTGAAGGCCTCGAGCAGGTTGCCACCGCCGGTGATCGCGCCCACGACCTTGAACACATCGACACTCACGTCGAAGGTTCCAAGCAGGCCGGTCAGCCTGGCGGTGATGCCGCTGCCGCCCTGCGAAGAGCCACCGAAGGCGAGGCTGGCCACATCGACGCCGATGGCGACGGTGAGGATCAGCTTGCCGTCCTTGAACTGGGTCTTGGCCAGCGTGACCGAAGGTCCCTGCAGCGACAGCGGGCCCAGGGTGAGCGCATTGGTGCCGGTCGCAGACGTGGCGAGCGACCCCGAAACGGTGAATATCTCGTCAACCCGGCCGGCGGCCACCGCGCTGTCGCCGCTGCCGACACGCCAACTGCCGGCCACCACCTGGACATTGACCTCGCCGGCGACGAAGGTGTCTTTCGGATCGACCCCGGTGCGCTGCGTCAGCAGATAGCGATAGGTATTGCCCGCTACATTGAGCACGGTTGCAATTACGCTGCCGTCGGCATTGCGCGCCAGGTTGGCAGCGCCCGAGCCGGTGATCTTGAGCTCGTCACCGTCGATGCTGGCAGCGTCGATGGCGGCACCGGTGGGGCTGAAGAAGGTGACATCCAGGTAACGCTGGGCATTGAGCGTGGCGAGGCTCGCGACCGCGCCATTGGCCGGGCTTGCCAGGGTGGCATAGGGCTTTTGCGACGGCGCGGCGGTGGCCGGTGCCGGCGTGTACAGCGCGAAGCGCTCCACCTCGGTTGCCCCGTTGGCGCCGCGTGCATCCGACCAGGTGGCGTCGACGAAGGTGACCGATACGGTCACGCCGTTGGCGCCGGCGTTCTCGACCGCGGTCTTGAAGGCCTCGGTCATCAGGAGCGGATAGAGGAAGGTACGGTCGTTGGTCGAATCGACCGACTTCAATACCCCGGCGTTGTTGACCGTGAGGCCGGAGACGGCGGTGCCATCCGCGCGCGTGACGCTGACCAGGAATTCCGCGGCCGAATCGAGGATCGAGCCGTCGTTCAAGCCGACGCGGTTCGGGTCCTGATAAGTCACGGCCAGGTAAGTGAGGTCGTTGATGCTGACAATCGCCGTCGAGGCCGGGTTGGCGAGGTCGGCCATAGGCGCGCGCAAGGAAGAAGCCGGCGCGGCGATGGTGGCACCCTGGCCGAAGATCGAGTAGCCGCTGACGCGGATGTCTTCGAGCTGGAAGCCTTCCGGCCCGCCAAAGTGGAAGCGCGCCGCACCGGATAGGCCAAAGGCTTCCTGCAGACCGCCGGAGCTGTTGGGGATGGAAATGGTGACCGATGCCTGCGGCATGTCGACATTGATGCGGCCGGTCGGGGTGCGGGTGAAGGACACCGCACCCGCGATGGTGAAGACGCCGGCCGCGCTGATGGTGAGCGCGGTGGCGGGGTCAATCTCGCCCAACTCGTTGAAGCCTGCGGTGAACTCCTCGATCTTGGCGGCACTGGCGAACTTGACACGCACCGCGGCCTGCTCGCCGGCCTCGTCGATCAGGCCGTCGCCGTCGTCGTCACGGCCGTTCATGTTGACCGGCACGGCGGCGAGCGGATCGGACGGCAGCACGATCGAGCGGTCGATCGCCTGGCCGGAGCTGTTCAGGCGCACCGTGATGGCACCGCGGATGGTGAGCCCATCGAGGCCCACCAGGCTGGCCTCGCCGTAGGCGACCACCGCATAGCGCGCGGCCGCGCCCGGCGTGGTCGAGGCCCACTTGATCAGGCCCACGGTGGCGTTCGCGACCAGCAGGCCGACCGCATCGGGGTTGAGCACGCCGGCCTCGTCGCGCAGCTTCTGGCCGACCGGCAGCGAGCCCAGGAATATCTCGACATTGCGCGCGCCGTAGAGCGTCATGTCGCCTTCGGACTGGATGGTGAAATCGCCGGTCAGTTCGAAGAACGGCGGGATCGACACGCTGGCGTTCAAAATCGCGAAGCGCACTATCCGCCCTTCGGAAGCGCTGAACTTGATGGCGATGATGGTGGTGCCTACCGCGATGGTCTGGTTGACGGCACGGCCGGTGGTATTGATCTGCAGCAGCACATCGCCGCCCAAGGTCGGCACGCCGGGATCGCCGGTATTGGTGTCGAGGGTCACGCGCAGGACGCCGGCGAAGCCGTCGGCGGTGAAGATGAAGCCGCCCTGCCCTTTGGTCAGACCGACGCCCTGGACGGTGGCGGTGACATCCGAGGCGGCCACGCGAATCGCCTTGGGTGCGGGGATCGCATCGCCCGGGTTCGGATCGACGAGAGTGATCTGCTCGAAGGTGAAATTGCCTGACAACACGAACGGCACCGACACCGACGCATCGCTGAAGCTGACGCCGAGCGACAGGAAACCCGACAAGCGCAGGTATGGGCCCTTCTGCATCACGAGCCTCTTGGTGGCGCCCGCACTGTCGATGGTGAAGGTTTCATCGACCACCGCGTTGATGGTGTTGATCTCGACTGCCAGGTTGCCGCTGATGGTGATGGCAGCACCGCTGCTGTTGATAGTGGCGCTGTAGCCGGGCAGTTCGATGCGCGCCGCCATGCCCTGCTGGGTGATCAGGAAGAACCCGGCCATGCCGCTCAAGGAGAACACCGGATCGGCCGGGTCGCCGAGCACGAATGAAAGGTTGGTGAGCGCGATCTTGATGACCGACGAACCGTTCGGGCGGAACGACTGCTCGAAGGAGATGAAGCTTGAGAGAGTGACTTCGGCGCTGCCGTCGGTATCGAAATCCAGGCCCAGGGTGACGTCGCCTGCGGCGGCGATGATGCGGGTGGCCAGGTTGAGGGTGATGGTGTTGCCAGCGCCGATGCCGACTGTGAATCCACCGCTGCCGAAACTGGATCCGGCGGCTGTGAAATCGATCACCGGCGCGGGTGGTCCGGTGGGTGCGGCGCCGCCGGTACCGGGCGCGCTGGCGCCGTTGATGTTCACTGAAAGGTTGTTGGCCCTGAGGATGACGCCCGGCACACCCACCAGCGCGATACCGCCGCTGCCGCCACCGGTTTGGGCATCGCGCGCCGTGGCTTGCAGCGCGTAGTAGCTGGTGCGATCGGCGGCGGCGATCGGTTTGAACAGGGCCAGGCCGAAGTTAAGGTTGGTCAGTACCAGGCCGATGGCGCCATTGGCGCCCGGATTGTCGCTGCCGTCAAACTTGCCGTCGCCGTTGCTGTCCGGGTTGCCGGTGCCAACGAAGGCCTGCACGTTGGAAGCACCGACGGTGAGCACGCTGACGGTCTTGCTGGTGCCGTTGGACAGCACGATGGTCTGCGGCGTACTGCTCTTCATGAATTCGAAGTTGCCGCTGACATAGGCGAAGTTGTCGATGGACACCGTGACACTGCCGAAGGCGCGGATCACGTTGCCGGTGAAACCCAGGGTGCGCGACGGCCCGCCCAGGTCGCCGACACCATCGGGGTCTGGCCCGGTTTCGACCACCAGGCCGTTGCCCGCGGCAAAGCTCGGGCTGGCCTTGAGGTTCAAGGATTCCGCCACGCCCAGGTGGTTCTTGCCGCCATTGATCTCGACCCCGAGCACATCGGCACGGATGGTGATGCCATCGACACCGATGATCTCGGCGCCACCGCTGGCGCTGATGGCGTAGTAGCTGCTGCGGTCGGCCGCGCTGTTGATCGGCTTGAACAGGGCCAGCGCGAATTCGAGGTTGCGCAGTACGAAGCCCATGGCGCCGGCACTTTGCGGCGTGTCGAGCGTATCGATGGTGCCATCGCCATTGGAATCGACGAAATACGGCCCGCCGACGCCGACAAAGGCATTCACATTCGAGGCACCGATGGTCATGACGTTGACCTGCTTGGTGACGCTTCCGCCGCTGGCCGTGCCGTCGGCGATGCGCACCGTCTGTGGCGTGCCGTTCTGGCTGAAGGCAAACTGCCCTGACAGGTGCAGGAAGTCGGAGATCGACAACGACACATAGCCCGATACCTTGAGCAGGTTGCTCTCGTTGAAGCCGAGGTTGACGAACTGGCTCACGGCCGGGCCGGTAGCGACCTTGAGGCCGGCCGCACTGCCCCAGGCATCGGGATTGGAGGTTGCACTGGCGACAAAATCGATCGCCGGGCCTTTCACGGCGCCATCCTTGCCCTGGTTGATGGCAATCACCACGCGCCCGCTCAACTGCACGCCGTCGACGCCGATCAGGCTGGCGCTGCCGCTGCCGGAAAGCGCAAAGTAGCTCCTGGTGCCGGCAGCCACCGGCTTGGCCAGCACGATCGCCAGGTTGTCGATGGTGAGCGCGACGCCGACGCCGTTTTGCGCCAATATCGCCACCGCGTCAACCGCGCCGTCGTTGTCGCTGTCGGCATTGCCGATGCCGACGAAGGCGCGCAGGTTGTTCGCACCCAGGGTCAGCACGGACATTTTGGTGGTGCTGGTGGCGCCGACGGTCTTGACGAACAGGTCTTTGCGCTGCAGCGCCATGCTGCCGCTGACATAGACGAAATTGTCGATCGAGACGAACACCGTGCCTGCCACCGAGAAATCGTCGGCGCGGGTCATGCGCGCCAGATTGCCCAGGGCCAGGTTGAAGCCGTCGGTGGTATTGGTGGAAAGGCCCTTCCAGTCCATGCGGCTGCCGTCGCTGGCGGCCAAGTTGTAGAAGAACTGCAGATCCTTGATCTTCAGATTGAAACCGTCAGGCAGGCCGACTATGCCCAGGCTGGCGATATTGGCGGCGACGCCGATCCACTTGCGGCCGCCAGCGGCGGGCGTCTCGCCCAGGATCGCCAGATCGAGGCTGGCGTTGGCGACGAAGAAACCGGTCGCGCCCATGCTCGTCAGCGCGGCCTCGAAGGCGCCGGCATTGGCGTAGCCACTCTTGTTGATGGCCCCACCGGTGCCGACGAAAAGATAGGCACTGGTGAGGCGGATCACCAGCACATTGGCACCCGGCTGGCCGGGAGGGGCCAGCGGGATCGTGATGCCCATGCTGTCACTCACGGCGACGCCGGACTGCTGATCGATGCTGAAGGCCGACGAGGCGACCACGAAGCCGCCGATATTGATATAGAGCTGGCCGCTAACGGAGATGTTGGTGGCGCGGGCAATCGGCGCCAGCCGGGTGCCGGACAAGCGCAGCGGGTCGCCGCCCAACTGCGACAGCGTGGTCCAGTCGAGCTTGCTGCCATCGGCCGCGCGGCCGTTGAAGCGCAGTTCCAGGTTGAGGATCTCGAGCTCGAAATCGCCCGGCAGCCCGTGCACCGCCATGGCGCCGATGTTGGCGGCAACCCCGATCCAGTGGCGGGTACCGCCGCCTTCCTTGACGATCACCAGGTCCAGGCCCGCATTGGCTACGCTAAAGCCGGTGGCGTTGGTGGTATTGAGACCGGTGATGTTGCCGTCGGCATCGGTCACGAAGGCGCCGTTGACACCGACGAAGAAATACATATTCGACAGTGTCAGGCGCTGCGCGCTCGCGTTGGCGAGGCTGATCGCGCCATCCGAGCCATTGATGCCGCTCAACTGGTCGAAGCGGAAGGCGCCGGCAGCCAGCACATAGCCGAAGATGTTGAGCTTGATGGCGCCGGAAATCGACAGGCCGGCGTTGAGGTTGGTAAGCCCAATGCTGCGGCCGCCGACGATCACGGCATCGGCGCCGAAGGTGGTGGCGGCGGCATCGAGGTCGACAGCACGGGTCCAGTCAAGGCCGACGGCCAGGGTCGGCGTGGACAGCGACGAGCTGTTGGAAGCGAAGTCGAGGCGAATCGCCTCGATCTCGACCCCATCTGGCAGGCCGATCAGAGCGGCGCCGCGCACGCCGGCCTGGATCAGCGTGTAGGTGCGCGCGACGTCGACACTCTTGCTGGCGTCGGCATTGGCCTTGATGCTGGCGAAGGTCAGGCGACCGCTGTCGACCTTGAAACCGACACTGCCCGGCACGCCCACGAAGAGGCCCGGCAGAAGCGGAGTGCCAACCACCGCAGACGGCTTGAGGGCGTCGTAGAGCGCCGCGTTGCTGGCGCGATTGAGTTCCAGCAACTGCATGTCGATGGTCAGTAGCTGCGCGTCATTGAGATCGGTGCGCGCTCCGTTGCCGGGGTTGATCAGGCCATCGCCATTGACGTCCACGTCGACCGTGCGGATGGTCATTTCGAAGGATGCGAAGGCCTGCAGCACGTTGAACGCGGAGAGGCCAAGCTTGCCGGAGATGCCGGTGAAGCTGCCGGTCAGCGCGATGCTGCGCCCGCCCACCATGATGGCGTCGGCGCCGAAAGCTGTGGCAGTGGCGTCGAGATCGATCGCACGGGTCCAGTTGAGCGGCGCCGGCACCTGTACCGGCGAGGTCAGCGGCACGTTGCCGGACGCGCGGTTGATGTCCACCGAGATGTCGGCCGCGCGGATGCTGATATCGGACGGCAGGCCGACAAACTGGGCCTGGCTGATCGATGCGGTGGTCGCAATGTAGGTGCGGTTGTCGCCGGCGATCAGATTCGGATTGGCCTTGACAATCGCCACCCCGACGTTGCCGCCACTGACCGAGAAGCCGATCGCGCCGGCTGCGGTGACCAGCGCCCCCGCGCTGTCGAGGCTGGCACCGACGCCTACGAACAGGCTGGCATTGGAGAGCGCGATGGTGAGGAGCGTGGCGTCTTTCAGGTCCTTTTCGGCCAGCGAGAAGACGCCGTTGCCGTTCTGGTCGACATTCACCGTGCGGCTTTCGAAGCTCATGCTCGCGGTACCGACCAGGAAGCCGAACAGGTCGATGGAGGCGCTGCCGTTGATCGCCAGCTCGACCCCCGCAGCAAGCCCGGAACTGGCGAACGAAGCGGGCAGCAGGCCGGCGCTGTTTCTGGCGCTGATCCAGTTGATGCGCTGCGTGGCGGCTGCGCCTGCGCTGTCGGTGGCGCGGTTGACCAGCACGCTGCCGCTGGTGCGCAAGGTGAGGCCTTGGATGCCGTCGAGCGACGCGTTCGCCAGGTTGATCGAGAGCCCGAGATAGCTGGTTTTGTCGCCGACGGCCAGGCCGCCCGGCCGCAGCATCGCCATGGCGACGCTGCCGCCGGCGATGCTGAAGCCCACCGCATTGTTCTTGTCGATGACGTCGTCGTTCGGCGTCAGGGTGCCGTTGTCGTTGAGCGCCGCCCCGACCCCGGCGAACAGGTTGAGGTTGGTCAGGGTCACGCTGCTGATGGCCGCGTTGGCGAGCGTGCCGCCGCCGAAACCGGTGCCGGTGACATCCGAACGACCGACTGACATCGAGAAGCCGGCGCTGCCGACCACGAAACCGTAAATATCCACCGAAGCCTGGCCTGCGATGATCAGGTCGACGCCGCTCACGAGCCTGGCATCGAAGCCCGGCAGCAGGCTGCCGCCGGCGCTGGCCCAATTGATCTTCTGCGCCGCCGCGCTGCCGTCGGCTGCGGTGGCCTTGTTGAGCAGCACCGTGCCGCTGGCATTGAACTTCAGCCCATCGATGCCGACCAGCGACGCGCCAGCCAGGGAAATCTGCAGCCCCAGATAACTGGTCTTGTCGCCGGCAGCCAGGCCACCCGGGCGCACGATGGCCATGTCGACCGTGCCACCGAGAATCGCGAAACCGACGGCACCGGCGGTATTGATGCCCACGCTGGCCAAGTTGGTCACCGGGTTCTGGTTGAGGCTGGCGCCGACGCCGGCGAAGAGGTTCAGGTTCGACAACGAAATCACCATTACCGAGGCGTTGCCCAGGGTGCCGGTCACATTGACCGCAGGCGCCACCGCGCCCGAACCCGCAATCGCGGCATTGCCGGTGATGATGGACTGGGTGCCCTGGGTAATGCTGAAGGCCGCCGTGCCGACCACCGATCCAAAGGCGTTCAGCGCCGCCTGGCCGTTGATCTGCAGGGCAACTGCGCTGGTGAGGCTGGCGCCGAAGGCCGGGATCAGGTTGGCCGGATCGTTGCTGGCGTTGCTGGCGGCGCTCCAGTTGACACGCTGGGGCGCATCCAGGCCGGTGGCGGCGGTCGCCTTGTTGATCAGTACCGAGCCGCCGGCGACGAAGGTAAGGCCATCGACGCCCAGGAGCGTGGCCGTCGCGAAGCCGATTTCCAGGCCTAAGTAGCTGGTGCGATCGCCCACGGCCAGGCCGGCCGGTTTGATGATGGCCAGCGCCGCGCTGCCGCCGGCGATCGAAAACCCGACAGCGCCTGCAGTATTGATGCCTACAGTGGCCAGATTGCTTACCGGGTTCTGGTCGAGGCGCCCGCCCACGCCGGCGAAGGCATTGACGCCACCCAGCGAGATCGAGAAGACCGACGCACCGCCGAGCGTGCCGAGCGCGGTATTGCCGGTCACAACGTTGGCGCGGGCCAGGGTCAGATCGAAATCGCCGATGGTCGCCACAAAGAAGCCGAATGCATCCAGCGCGGCCGTGCCATTGATCACCTGCAACTCAACGGCCTTGTCCACCGCCAGCACCGGCAACAGGCCGTTCACGCTGGATGTGGCGCTATCCCAATCGATACGCTGGCCATCGCTACGCGAGCTGCTGTTCTGTGTGACCGTGCCGCTGACCCGCAGTGCGAAGCCGTCGATGCCGACCAGCGCCGCGTTGCTGATCGACACACTGACGCCGCTGAAGGTTTCAGTGCCCTTGGATATGGAGGCGAAGGCGAAGGAAGCGCTGGCCACCGAAAAGCCGACCGCGTTGCTGGTGACGATGGCGCTGCGAGTCGCATTGAGCGCGCCGCCGGTGCCCACGAAGAGGCTGGCGTTGGCGATGCCGAACGACAGGACCTGGGCGCCGTCGATGGTGCCGGCTGTGGTGCCCAGGCCGGTGATGCCGGTATTTTTCGTGTCGACGTCCGCGCTGCCCATATCGAGGGTCAGGCCGCCTGCGGGAATCAACGCCACCACATTGCCAAGCCCGACGTTCAAGGAGCCGCCGGCGATGATCCGGAAGATGCTGGCTTCGGCGATGATGGGCAAGGAACTGGGGGTCGGCAGTTCCAGCCCCGCATCGACCTGATCTTCGGCAGCGCCGAATGTCGCGTTGACGGCCGGGTTGAGGTTGAGCGATGTTTTCCAGTTGAGCGCCGCTGGTTGCGTGGCGGTGGCGACGGCCGCCTTGCCACGATTGAACTCGAAGCCGATGCCGGAAAGCAATATGGAAATACTGTCGGGCAAGCCGATCATCTCGACCTCGACGCCCACGGCACGCACCGCTATGTAGCTGCGGCCGTCGAGCGTGTCGATAACGGCGATCACCAGGTTGCCCGAGGTGATGGCGATGCCGATGCCGTTGACGATGATGCTCACCGACTGCGCCGGATCGGCGTTGCGATTGACGTTGATCGCATAGGTGGAAAGCTTGGCACCGCTGACCACGCCGCCTGCGACACCGACACCGTTGGTATCGACATCGATTGTTTTTTCGGTCAGCGCGAAGCTGGCCGAGATGCGCACGATGTCAAAGAGGTTGATGTCGACGTTGGCGGCGAAGGAAGCCAGGTCGGCGCTGAAGTCGATCGGCAAAGCGCGCGCGGGAGCAAGGTCTTGCCCGGGATCGACGATGCCGACGCTCGCGCTGTTGAAGCCACCGGTTGCGTCGAGATCGATACTGGTTTTCCAGTTCAGCGCGACCGGCGTGGTCGGGCCTCCGGAGGCCTTGTTGATGCTGATGCTCACACCCGTAAGCGCACCTTCCAGACCGCTCACGCCGATCACGGTGGCGGCCAGGTCGCGGCCCTTGATGCCGATGTACTGGGTGCCGTCAGTGAGCTTGATGGTCGCTACCGCAAGTGCGCCGGAAGTGATGGAAGCCTCGATGCCGGCGACACTGAGCGAAACCGGCTGGTTGATGCTCAAGGCGAAGCTGGTAAGCCTGGCGTTGTCGGTAAAGACTGCGCCGGCCTGAAGATCGACGGCGCGGATTGCCAGTGCGAAGCCGACGCTGCCGGACAACGAAACGCCGGCAACGTTGAGGAACTCGTTGCCAGGGCCGGTTCCGGAAACAGACCCGGTCAGGGCAATTTCGAGGCCGGAAGCAAAATTGATCGGCAGGCTGGCCGGGGTGGGCAGGTCCGCGCCCGGATTGAGGATGTCCTTGGCGCCGTCGCCGTTCAGATCGAATGCGGTGGCCCAGTTCAAGCGTGCGAAGCCTGTGGCGGCGCTGTTCCAATCCAGCGCCTTGATTGTGATCGTGCCGGTGAGACCAAAGTCGCCCGTGACGGCAGAGGCGCTGATGGTGACGTTGCCCATCTTGAGCGCGGTGTAGCGCGCGGTGGTCTGCCCTGCCGGGGTGATGCGCGCTACGGCCAGTGCGCCTGAGACGGTCAGGGCGGCGACGCCATCGACGACTAAAGCTGCGTTGTTGACCGACAGGGCGATGCTGTCGAGTGTCGCACCGAGCAAGTCGGCACTACCATTGCCGTCGGTATCAATATCGGCGGTCTGGCGCGTCAATGCAAACTCGGCGCTGCCTGCAATGCTCACCGGACCGGCAACCAGCAGTTTGTTGGCATTGGCC
>Ga0105049_10000169_pt1 | contig 66694 bp, 42 predicted proteins | sample MAT06_FD_78087 | JGI IMG/M metagenome (GOLD analysis project Ga0105049, IMG submission 78087) | Freshwater microbial communities from Lake Fryxell liftoff mats and glacier meltwater in Antarctica - MAT-06 | ecosystem: Environmental > Aquatic > Freshwater > Ice > Liftoff microbial mat | place...
GACAGGACTGGCGCGGTCTTCAGGCGTGTGCGGCGGTGATCTGGGAGGAGCTGCACCCCTTCGATTACACCCCGCACCTGAGAGTGCCTTGTATCTGACACATGGATATGGCACTCTATCGCCATGTCCGACATCGATCCACGCACGCTCGCTAACGGCGATCTCGCAGCCGAGGTCGCTACACTGTCCGCTCAGCTCGACGTCGCCGAGCACCGCCTACTGGCGCTCATCGGGGCGAACTCGACCGCCGCCAGCGCCATCGCGACCACGGTCTGCCGTCGCTGGCGGCGGGTCGCCAAGGCGCTCGCCGAATTGCCGCATATCAGCACGGCATTCTCGCGCGCCGAGGTCAGTTATTCGAAAGTCCGCGCAATGACCCGCGTGGCGACGCCCGGCAACGAGGCGCCCCTCCTCTACATGGCGAAGGAGGCAAGTGCTGCCCAGCTCGAGACGTTGACCAGCTCAACATCTCCAACTGATTGGAGCCCCCGTTGATGCTTCTCAGGTCAGGCTCGTCACGGGTCGAGCGAGACGGGCATCTGGGCCAACCAATCCTCGTCCGATTCGAACTCGTTCTCCGCGTTGGCGGCTTTCAGAAAGCGGTCGACGCGTTTACGAATTATGGCCCTGGGTGCCCCGCAGAGACGCGCGCACGCCGCCTTGCCAGGCACGATATCGACCGCCGATTCCTTGGCGATCGGAATGTCCTTCACAGTGACCTTCGCGGCCCCGCAGGCCTTGCGATAATAGGTCTTGGCTGCGTCCCCGCCGGACTCGAATGTGCCGGCGGGCGTCGCGTGGTGGAAGTAGAAGAACGACGGGTTGAAGGGTCGCTCCACGGCAAGCCACACGAAACGACGAAAGACAGCATAGCTGAAGAGGTCGAGCCGACCGTCCCCGTCCTCATCACCGACCTTCTCGATGGTCGCATCATCGAGCGTCGAGCGGCAGCCACTGTTCGAGGACGAGCCCGCCCTTGGGCTTGTCAGCCCCCTCGACGCCTACAATGGAACGAGGCGGGCGCTGCGGTCCTTCACGCCGACGCCCCGAGCGCGTCGTGGGTGCGCCTTTCATCTTGCTCCGGTGCGCGGCCCGGACCGGGGTCCTCGTGCAAGGTGCGCCCTACGCGGGGTCGCTGACGGTGCCGGACCTCGGGCCCTGGCTCGGATCGGCGGGGGCGGACAAGCCCCGGATCTTGTTTGGACAGATCGCGGGCCTGCCGACCAGCGAAGACCCGGACCTCGTCATGCACGAGCTGGTGCACCATTGGCTCCGGCAGACAGCGGCCCCCGGCGGCAGTCGAGCCCCACTGGCTGATGCGCGGCGCGCGCGCCCGACAACGAGCCGGCCATCATCCAGGAAGGGCTTGCGAACTTCGTCGCGGGCGCGCGCAGCGACAACCCGATCATCGCCGATGCAGCGCTCAGCACCAGGACTCAAACGTCCTACCGTGCTGCTCCCGACTACACCGGCTGACGCTCGACCCACCCGAGGCTGGCGCGCCGCTGTGCCATGCGCGTCGCATGAAGACACATGGCGTCGGAGCAGACTGGCGGGCCGGTGTGGCGTGCAGCCGCGGCCACGACACACCTCGCGTGCGCCCTTGGTCCTTCCGACCCCAAGACCACGAACCGTCGCTCACTCAGTCAGGATCGGCGGGTCGGGTCCTGCCGGGCGTAGGGTCAGGGGTCGGGACTTGAGCTTTGCTCGCGCGGTAGGTCTCTATGCCGCCCATTCGTTTGATGTCGGCGATGACCTCGGGGGTACGGCCTGCCAGGTCGATGTCGCGTTCCTGTTTGTCGTGTTCGCCAGTGGCTTGCCCTTTTTCGGGTTCCTCGGGCTCGCGCTCGGGGGGTGCGCCTTTGAGGTGCAGCTCTTGTTCGAGCTTGTCGATCTGGCCGCCTGGTTTCTCGGCGTTCTCGAGGGGCTTGCCTACATCAGCGAGGTTGACGTCGGGTTCGCGGTTGTCGTGGGTCATCGGTGGCTCCTGGTTCGACGGCTCGGTCGTGAAGGCACAGAGCACGAGGCGTACCACTCCCGGGGTGCGGTAGTTGGCCGGGGGCTTGGCCGGGGGGCCTGGGACAATCGCGGCCGCGGTGCATGGGCGAAGCGACCCAGGTGGGGCAGGACGGGCCGCTCCGAGGCGCTGACGGGTGCCGCGGAAATGGCGTCCGGTGCCGGCGCAACGTGGATCAAAGTCGCAGCGCGTCGTTGCGCGCGAGATGGCATGGGCATTGCCTTTGCCTATCCACCTGACGGCCACGCGGAGGATGTGATGCGACCCAGTTGGATGACGGTGACGTTTATTGCGCCCACGGTGTTCGGGATGCTCGCGCTCGCCTGCCTCAAGCCTACGAAGAAGGCCGCGCCCGAGCCCGCGATGGCCCAGGTGAGTGAGGTCGACGCGCAGCGCCCGGTGGTCCCCGAGCCCCCGTCCGAGCCGCTGCCAGAGCGCGCGGCGCCAAGCGAGATACGAGGGCCGGTGGGGCGCGCCGAGGCGCTGCGTGCGACATTTGCGCACATGGAGAAAGGGGAGTTCGCGCAGGCGTTCAAGTACCTGTCGGACGACATCGTGTGGACGGAGGTCGGGTTGCCGGATGGGGAGTTCGAGTCGGCGCCCGCGATCATCGCGTTTCAGGAGAAGGCGCGGACGGGTTTGTCGAGCTTCCGGATCCAGATCAAGCGCATCATCGAGGCGGGCGACTATCAGGTCGTCGAGTACGTGTGGTCGGCCCAGCACACGGGCCCGTTCGCGGACGGCACGGCCGCCACGGGCAAGGTCGCGACGCTGCCGAGCGCGATGCTGCTGCGCTATCAGGAAAACGGCCTCATCGATCGGGTGTGGCTGTTCCAGGACTGGCCCAATGCCCTGCAGCAGTTGGGGTTGGCGCCGGACTTGCCGAATGGGTTCAGGCCGTTCGAGGTCCCAACGGAGATGGAGGTGGTGCTCGGCCCAAGCGATGGGCCCTATCGCGAAACGTATGAGCGGTTCCTGCGTGGGCTCGGGCCGAACGACTCCGGCGCCACGATGGCATCGCTCACTACGGACGATTTCGCGTGGGTCGATCTGGCCTCGGGGCAGCTCGTGGCCGACCACGATGGCAACAAGGCCTACTTCGCCCAGCGCAGCGGGAGCTTCGATCGCGTCGCGACGACGTTCGACACGGTCATTACGGCTGCTGGACCGCTCATCGCCGCGTACGTGACGAACGAGCTGATCTACAAGGGTGGCTTCATGGGGGTCGCCGCGCACGACGAGCGGATGACGACGCACACGCTCGATATCGCGGAGTTCGACCCCGAGACGCTGCGGCTGAAGACCTTGGTGAGCTACGGCAACTCCTATGAGATCATGGCGGCGCTCGGCCTGCCGGCGGGTGCCGCGACGAAGCCGGAGGCGTGGGTCGGGCGCTTCGCAATCGCGGCGTGCGACGACTACGTGTTGAATATGTCGCGCTGTCTGGAGAGCGTCGACAGTGCGACGCGGACGTCGATGCGCGGGGCGCTGGATCGGCAGGTCCTGAGCTGGTTGCAACAGCACGGCGACGACCCGTCGCGTGATGCTCTGAAGGCGTCGTGTCAGGCGGCGACCGAGGTCGCGACGCGCAACTATAAGGAGATCTGTCCGCGCATCGTGTGGCAGTGAGCCGGCGCACGCTCGACGCGTCCGGGGCGCGTGCTCGGGCCGCCGCCACCGAAGACGCCGCTCGCCTCGCCGCCTCACGCGCGGGCGCGCTGCTGTAGGCGAGCACGTCTTCGAGCTCGGAGTCGCTCATGCCTGTTGCGAACGCGGGCCGTAGGACCCGGAATCGCAGCCGGCCACACGCGCTCCTCCTTGTCCATGTGCGGTACGAGCTCTGCCTCGAGCGCCGCGAAGTGATCGGCGACCGCGAGGTTCACCGGCCCGCCGTGACGGATGCGGCTGCGGGCTGGGCGCGCGCGAAAGCGGGGATTGCATGCCTGGCTCCGGGTTCAGACCAGTGAGCCCGACCTCCAGTGCTCCGAGCTGTTCTTGCCGAAGCCTTGTGCACGTTCCGCGTCGGCCAAGGTGCACATGCGCGCCGCAGGCGCCGGCCCGGCCGGCCGCGGGCCGAGAGCTGCCGCGCGAGCGCCAGGATGTCTTCACGCCGTTCGCGCAGCGGCGGCACATTTCAGCGACAGCACGCTGATCCTATAGAGGAGGTCCTCGCGAAAGGCGCCACGCGCGACGAGGTCGCCGAGGTCGCGATGGGTCGCGCAGATGATCCGCACGTCGACCGCGAACGGGCGCGTATCGCCGATGCGCCGGATCTCGCCATTTTGCAGCGCACGCAGAGCTTCGCCTGTAGCCCGAGCGGCATCTCGCCGATCTCATCGAGGAACAGGGCGCCGCCGTTGGCCGCCTCGAACAGGCCCTGGTGCGCAGCGTGCGCGCCGGTGAAAGCGCCGCGCGCATGCCCGAACAGCTCCGACTCGAGCAGCTCCGCCGGCAGCGCCGCGACGTTCACCGCCACGAAGGGCTTGTCCGCGCGCGGGCTCGACGAATGAAGCGCACGTGCAACGACCTCCTTGCCGGTGCCGCTCTCGCCGCTGATGACGACTGGCGCAGAGGCCTGCGCGAAGCGACCCGCCCGGCGCAGCAGCTCCTGCATGGCGGGGCTCTCCGCGACGAGCCGCGTCGCGCGCCGCGCGTTGCCGACGACTGGCGTGAGTCCACATGCATCGCAGCGCTCGGCCTCCTGGCCGAGCTGGAGGCCGGTGCCGCTGGCTGCGCTCGTCTCGGTTGGGCGTTCCACAGGTTCCGATATGGAACCAGCCCGGCCCCGGGTCACGCGCTCTCTTTCGCCCACGGACCCCATTGGTCCTGTCGCGATCGCCGAACGAGCGCCTCCAGTCGGTGGGGCCGCCTACTCCGAGACGAAGGTCCGGTCGGCGCCGGCGTGGATCACGTCATCGTCGCTGCCCGGGGTCTGGCATCCGCTGCAAAGCACCAGGCGGTAATGGACGACCCTCCCCGGCGCGAGCTCCGCGAGATCCGGGTGCGCGAGGTCGATGAGGCGCGTCACCGCCCGTGGGGTGATCTCGGGGCCGGTGCGCATGGGCGCCGTCACGTGGCCGTAGGTCGCGTCGAGGCCGAGCTCGAAATGGTAGAGGCCCTCGCCGCCGAGCGTGTTGATGGCTCCCGCCAGCCGGATGAGCCGGGGCGCGATGGTGGTTGCGTCGCCGCTCATGACCTCGGGCGTCTCCCCCGTGGGCACCGTAAACGTCTGGTCCTCGCCGCGCGTGACCTCGTCGCCGCTCACCGCGACCATGCGGTAGTGATAGGTCGTGCCGGCGACGAGCCCGCTCGGGTCCCCGGTGATGTCGGCCGTCACGCGGTACCAGTCGTCGTCGGTCTGCATGACGGCGCCCTCGCCGAAGAACTCGATCTCGCCCAACCCCCAGGCCTCCGCGCGGTAGCCGCTGGCGATGACGACTTTGACGTGGCGGGCCGGAACAGCGAGGCCCTTCTTCAGGAGGTAGGCAAAGTTCGGCCCGGTGGGGGCCGCCTCGGGCAAGGTGCCTTCGGCCACGCTCGTCCAGTTCACGCCGTCGACCGACGCCAATATCGCGACGTCGCGGCTCGGCCACTCCGTGTGATTGTGGATCTGCACGCTGGCGATCGTGACGGGAACGGCGAGGTCGTAGACGAATTCGAGTGGGCCCGCGGGGTCGGGCGCGCTCCGCCACATGTGCCCCGCGCCGTGCCGGTAGCCGTCGGTCAGCGCCGCCGCGTCGTCGGGCGCGCCGGCGGGGGATTGCACGAGCGCGCCCCCGTTGGAGCCGAAGACAAGTGAGTGGTTGCGGTAGGCGACCGTGAGCTCGTCGAAATCGATCGAGCCATAGATGGCCGCGTCGTTGTCGACGAAGAGGAGGAGGTGGAACACATCGACGTCGAGATCGCCCAGGACCTGATCGAGCGGCGCGTAGACGTAGAGGTCGCGGCCCTGGCTCCGGTCGTGGCCGGCGTAGGACCAGTCGCTGGTGTCGTTGTAGAGGCGGTAGGTGAACGTGCGCCAGGTATCGGAGTAGAGCGCCGCAGTCAGGAAGAACCCGGTGTGCGCCCAGTTCGACATCTTCGTGCTGTCCTTGCCGGGCGAGACGTCGGCCTGCGTCCACCAGACGAGCTCGTCGCCGCGATAGAACGGCGGGGCCAGATCCGGGTTGGGCCCCCAGACGCGGCGGCGCCAGTCGTTGCCGCGCACCGAGACGGTCACGCGCGCGTCGCGGAAATCCGGGTGACCGCCGCCGAGTGCGGCTGTCGGCGTGTCGAGGTCGAAAGTGCCGGGGTAGAAGTATTGTGCCAGGTGGATCGGGCCGATGCCGTCGACGTGGTTGTAGTCGGTGCCGCTCGGTTCGGTGAAGCGGCTGAAGCCGCCTGATACGCCGCCGCTTGGGACGTAGGTCAGGTCCTCGCCGGAGCCGCCGCGCCAGCCGGCGAGGCCATCGTCCCACGACTCGGTGTAATAGGCGGCGAGGCGCGGCGAGAGGGGCTTCGTCGCCGTCAGCGAGCCGTAGTCCGCCGTGGGACCGTATTCGAAGTGCCAGGTGGTCGGCTTACCGTGCGGCTGAACGCGGCCATTGGCGCTGAAGGCTGCGGTCCCGAGCGCGGTCGCCGGGAAGGTCAAGGCTTCGAGCGCGGTCGGGTCGGGCGCGGTCTGGTCGGCGAGCGGGGGCGCGTCGGTCGCGAGGTCCGCGAGCATGTCCGCGTCGCTCGCGTCGGCCGCGCCGTCGGCCAGGTCGTCGGGCGTGCTCGTGCCGGCGGCCGTCTCGGTCGCAAGGGTCGCATCGGTTGCAAGGGTCGCATCGGTTGCAAGGGTCGCATCGGGCGCAGCGGCCTCGGCGCCGCACGCCCCGAGGACCAGCGCTGCGATGAGCAGCACGACGGGCGTCATCGGTCGCAACGGCGTGTGCGGGCGGCGCGCCGAGCCAGTGCCGCGCCGAGGCTGGCAACCAGGCCGGCGACGCTGGCAGCACCGCCCTGACAACCGTCGTCGCCTCGGTCGATAGTGATGTCAGGCGAGCCGCCGGGCAGGTCGGGCACAGTGGTGTGCGGCAGTGCGTCTTCGCTGACCTCGATGCGGAAGGCCGAGACGCGCCCCTCCGCGTCGATGGCGTTGCCAATGAACACGAGCCCGTCGGCCGACACGTCGGTCGCCTGCCCGAGCCCGAGGCCGGCCGGTAGCGTCAGACCGGACCGCGCCGCGACGTCGGCCAGGCGCTCCATGCCGCCGCGCTCGGTCCACACGAACGCCTCTTCCTGGCCGTCCTCGGTGACCGCGCTGCGCCCGACGACGACGCTGCCATCCGCGTTGCAGGCGAGCGCCTCCGAATAGAACGTACCGCCCGGCAGGTCGCCGAGCCCGATGGGGGTGCGCGGTCCAGGCTCCGCCGTCCCACTGGGGGCTTTGCCGATGACGACCCGGAACGCCTCGAGGTCGCCCGTACCCGAGGTCTTCGAAGTGGCGCCGCCGACGGCGACCTTTCCGTCGCCCGACACGTCGGCCACTGACGAGAACGTGCCGCCGCCCGCCAGGTCGCCGAGGTCGACGAGCCCGCCCGCCTCGGTCCACGCGAAGCTGCGCGTGCCGGTGCCGCCGCCGGGCTCGTCGGTCGGGCTGCCGCCGACCACGACCGAACCATCGGCCGAAACGGCGCGCGCGTCGCTGCGCGGGCGGGCGGCCGGGAATGCGCCGAGCACGGCGAAGACGCCGTCCGCCAGGAGGTACGCCACAAAGTCGTCGCGCGCGTCGTAGCTCGAGCCGACGATAACCGAGCCGTCCGCCGAGATGTCACTCGCGATGGCCCGCACCGTGCCCCCGGGCAGCTCGCCGAGGTCCACGAGGCCCGCCGTCCGGGTCCACTTGAACGCAACCTGGATGCCGCTCGTGTCATCGGGATTGGCCGGCGTCTCGGCACCCTTCAGCCCGCGCCAGCCGACACCGACCACGGTCTCGCCGCGGCGGTCGACACCCTCGGCGCTCCCGAAGTGAAGGCCGCCCGGAAAGTCGCCGATGAGCTCGAAGACACCGCCGACCGCGGCCTTCGCCCAGCGGTAGGCCTCGATGGGTGGGCCGTCGCCCACGAGCTGCGCCTGGCCGACGACGACCTTGCCGTCACCCGAGATGGCGCTGGCGTAGGTGCTGGCCGCGCCGGGGTCGCTGATCAAGTCGAACGCCGGTGCGCTGAAGAACATACCCGTCAGGGTGCCAAGAGTGATGAGCATGTCGCCGCCTGAGCCGTCATGGTCCGCTCGGGATTTCGCTAGTGCTGCGACGCGAAGCGGGGTCGAAGGGGCGGAAGCCCCCTTTCACTAGATCTAGGGCCGGGACCCGCGAAGCGGTCGACGTCCGAAGGACGGCGGCGAGGGATGGTTCACCATGCCTCGGTCACGACACTGGCTAGCACATCGTGCAGGCGCCGGGTAGCCCCGCCATGTGGAGAGAGTGGAGAGTGAGTGTGAGGAGGGAATGCAAGGGTGAGCTGGGGCGAGTTTTATGGTCTCATTTTTGGTGGCAGTTGGTTGTCAATGCTTTGCTGCGGCTGGGCTTCGTCATACAGCAATGATCTGGATTGTTTTATTTTTTCGAGAGTTCGCATGACCCGCCTCGAAATAATCGTCAATAAATCTAAATAATGTCCACAGCCCGACTGCTGCGGCTGGAAAGCGTGGCGCGGTTCCGCGGCGGCGGCGCCCTCACGGCGTACGCTGCGGTGCTCGCGACGCACTTGCCCGACTTCTTCTGGACCAGCATGTGGCGCGTCACGTTACGGCCGCCGCGCGCGACCGTCCGGGACTTCCGGTACAAGCGCTGATGGGTGCCGCGAATCGGAGGCCGGGCGTCCCTGGTGACGGGACCGGGGTGTCACCGGGGACTTGCAGCAACGGCAGCCGAAGGCGATACGGCGGGCTTGCGGATCTGGAGAGTGGTGCGCACCCTAAGCAGCCGCTGCGACTGCAACCGGGGCCGAGGCGGCGCCCGACTTCGCCTCTCCGAAAATGTCTCGCCCCCATGCCCAAACTCGTACGCATTCTCATCATCGTCGCGCTGCTCGTCGGGGCTGGCGTCGGCGTCTATGTCTGGGCGCCGTGGGCCGACAAGGCGCGCGCGAAGGTCGCCTTCGTCACCGCCAAGGTCGACCAGGGGCCGATCGCGGCGCGCGTGACCGCGACCGGGACGCTCGCGCCGAGGAACGCAGTGCAGATCGGCGTGCAGGTGTCAGGGCGGGTACTCGAACTGCACGCGGACTGGAACGATCGGGTGAAGGCGGGCGACCTCATCGCGCGGCTCGAGCCGCAGACGTTCGAATCGCAGGTCGCGCAGGCCAAGGCGACGCTCGCGGTGGCGCGTGCGAACCTGACCCAGGCCGGGTCCGAGTCAAAGGAAGCAAGTCGCCAGGCCGCGCGCATGATCGAGCTGCGCAAGCGCGAGCTGGTGTCGGCGTCCGAGTCGGACACCGCCAATACCCGCGCCGCGACGACGCGTTCGGTGATAGCGGCACGCAGAGCCCAGGTCGAACAGGCCGAGGCAGGCGTCGCGCAGGCCGAGCTGAACCTCGGCTACACCTACCTCCATTCGCCGGTCGACGGGGTGGTGCTGCAGCGATCGGTTGATGTCGGGCAGACCGTCGCCGCTTCGTTCCAGTCGCCGGTGCTGTTCACCATCGCCGAGGATCTCGCGCGCATGCAGATCGACACGAGCGTCGCGGAGGGCGACGTCGGGCGCGTCATGCAAGGCATGGCCGCGAGCTTCAGCGTCGACGCGTTCCCGGGGCGCAGCTTTGCCGGCACGGTGCGCCAGGTGCGCAACTCGCCGACCAGCGTGCAGGGCGTCGTCACGTACAACGCGGTCATCGACGTCGCCAACGACGACCTGTCGCTCAAGCCTGGCATGACCGCCAACGTCACGTTCGTCACGCGCGAGATCCCGCAGGCGACGCGCATCCCGAATGCGGCCTTGCGCTTCCGACCGACCCCCGAGGTGATAAAGCGCATGCGGGGTGAGGTGGTGGACAAGACGACCGGCGGCTTGCTCGGTGGCATGGGCGGACCGCGGGCGGGCAACGCCACGGGCAGCGAGAACGATGGCAAACGCACGTTGTGGAAGGTGGTCAACGGCGAGGCGAGCCTCGTGCGGGTGAAGACCGGCCTGACCGATGGCACCTTCACCGAGCTGCAGGAGGGCGATCTTGCGGTCGGCGACGACCTCGTGACCGACGTGCCAGCGGGCAAGGCACCATGACGAGCACGGCGTCAGCGCCCGGAACACCGGCGATCGTCATCGCCGACGTGACGCGGGTCTACACGATGGGCGAGCAGACGCTGCGCGCGCTGAAGGGCGTGAGCCTCACCATCGAGCGCGGCGATTCCGTCGCGATTATGGGCACTTCGGGGTCGGGAAAGTCGACCTTGATGAACATCATCGGCTGTCTTGATCGGCCGACGAGTGGCTCGTATCAGTTGCTCGGGCGCGATGTCTCGAAGCTGTCGCGCTCGGAGCTGGCGGTCATTCGCGGCCGCACGCTCGGCTTCGTCTTCCAGAGCTTCAACCTGTTGTCGCGCACAACCGCGCTCGAGAACGTCGAGCTGCCGCTCCTGTATGCGGGCACCGGCGGGCGGGAGCGGCACCGGCGGGCGGTGGCGGCGCTCGAGAAGGTCGGCCTGGCGGGCCGCATGGATCACCGGCCGAGCCAGCTCTCGGGCGGGCAGCAGCAGCGCGTGGCGATCGCCCGGGCGCTGGTCGGGGAGCCGCAGGTGCTGCTTGCGGACGAGCCGACCGGCAACCTCGATTCGGCGACATCGATCGATGTCATGGCGATCCTCCAAGGGCTCGTCGCGCAGGGCATAACGCTGGTGCTCGTGACGCACGAGCCGGACATTGCCGCGTACCTGTCGCGGGTCATCCAGTTAAAGGACGGGCTCATCGTGAAGGACGAACGACATCAGCCGCTGGTCGCGGTCCCAACTCCGGCCCCGGCCCCAGCCCAAGGCAACCCATGAGCCTCTGGTCCGCCTTTCGCGTGGCGCTGCGCGCGCTGACCCGCAACCTGATGCGATCGTTTCTGACGATGCTCGGGATCGTCATCGGAGTCGCCGCGGTGATCGCGATGATGGCCGTCGGCGCGGGCGCGCGTGAACAGATTACCGCCGTCTTCGAGTCGATGGGCACCAACATGCTCGTCATCCGGCCGCAGTCCGATTCGGTCGGCGCCGTGCGCGGCGGCGAAGGCAGTGGTGCCGCCCTCACGTTCGAAGATGTGAAGGCAATCGCGCGTGATTGCCCGGCCGTGCAGTATGCGGCGCCGGTGCTGCAGGCGCGCGCACAGGTCGCCTCGGACGAGGCCAACTGGAATACGCAGGTCACCGGCACGACGGTCGACTTCCTGCGCCTTCGCAACTGGAAGCCGTCGCTTGGCAAGTCGCTCGACGAGGAGAAGGAACAGACCGGCGCCAAGGTGGTCGTGCTCGGCCAGACGGTCGCCTGGCAGCTCTTCGGCGACGCGCTGCCGCTAGGTCGCGCGGTGCGCATCAAGAACACCCCGTTCGAGGTGATAGGCGTCCTCGAAGCGAAGGGACAAGCCCCCAACGGGCAGGACTACGACGACACGGTCTTCATCCCGATGAAGACCTACCGCAGCAAGATCGAAGGTGGGCTCGGCGACTATCTGCGCGGGTCGATCTACGTGTCTGCCGTCACGCCGGAAGAAGTCAGCCGCGCCGAGGCCCAGGTGACGTCACTCCTGCGCGAGCGGCATCGCCTTGGACCTGGCGACGAAGACGACTTCCGGGTGCGCAACCTGGCCGAGTTTGCGACCGCCCGTAAAGCGACGACCGACACGATAACCACGCTGCTCGCGGCGATCGCGGCCGTGTCGCTGGTCGTCGGCGGCATCGGGGTGATGAACATCATGCTCGTGTCGGTGGTCGAGCGCACCCGCGAGATCGGGATCCGGATGGCGGTCGGCGCGCGCCCGAAAGACCTGCTCGTACAATTCCTGGTCGAGGCGATCGTGCTGGCCGGCCTCGGCGGCTTGTTGGGGCTCGGGCTCGGCGCGGTCGGGGCCGATCAACTATCGGCGGCCCTCGGTTGGCACTCAGTGTTCCCGACCGAAACGGCGTTGCTGGCAATCGGCGTTTCCGGTGGCGTCGGCGTGGTCTTTGGTCTCTATCCTGCCGTCAAGGCGTCGCAGCTCGACCCGATCGTCGCCTTGCGGGCCGAGACCTGAGTCAGAAGGACGGACATGTTGGCACTTGGCAGATCGGTACTGGGGGTTGGGCTCGTGATGTTGCTCGCGGGCACGGCGGCGGCGGCAGAGCCGGTCGGCGTGCTCACGCTCGAGGCGGCCCGCAGTCGCGCGCTCGGTGGCCATCCGATGCTCTTGCGGCTCCGCGCCCAGGTGCGTGCCGGCGAAGCGCGCGCCGACCAGATCGGCACCGCGTTGAACCCGACCGTCTCCGGGCAGGTCGACGCGACCGTCGGCGCGACTCCGCCCGCCGACTTCGGCGACCCGGACATCACGGTGCGCGCGGGCGTCGTCAGCAGCTGGACGATCACCGACTTCGGCCGCACGAGCTCGCTCGAGAAGGTGGCGCGCGTCTCGCTCGTCGCGGATGAGGCGGCGATCCAGGCGACCGAGCGCGACATCGTCGCAGCCGTCGACCAGTCCTATTGGATCGCCAAGGCACAGGCCGAGCTGGTGGCGGTAGCGCAGGCGAACCTGGCGGCCGAGACGCGGCATCGGGTGGAGGCCGAGCGGTTCGTGGAGGCCGGCACGCGTGCCTTGATCGAAGTGGCGCGCGCCAAGACGCAGGAAGCGCGCGCCAAGACGGAGCTCGTGCGGGCGGAGACGGCGGCGCGCCAGGCGCTGGTGTCACTCGGGCAGGCGATGGGGCTCACGGCGACGCCGAGCGGGGTCGAGGGCGCGTGGTCACAGCCGTTGTCGGACGAGGGCACGGCGATCGATGCGCTCTCAGCCGAGGCCTACGGCGGGCGCGCCGAGGTGGACGCGCAGCGGCGTCGGGTGGCGGCGGCGGAAGCGGCGGTGATAGCGGCCGACAAGGGGCTCTTGCCGTTCGTCACGGGGGACGCGCAGCTCGGTGTCGGCAGCGTCGGACTCGAGAAGTGGGCGCCGTCGTGGCAGGTCGGTGTCACGTTCACCTGGCCGTTCTATGATGGGGGTCGCACGAGTGCTGGCGTCGCGGCGTCGCGCGCCGATCTCGAAGCGGCCAGCGTCGTCTTGCGCGAGCTAGAGGTCGGGATCTTCTCCGAGGTCAGCTCGGCGATCGAAGCGATCGTGTCGGCGAAGGCCGAGATCGACGCCGCCAATGCGGTGCGGGACGCGGCCCAGGTCGAGCTGCGACTCGCCGATGAGCGCTGGAAAGAGGGCCTCGGCTCGGGCATCGAGCTCGCCGACGCGCAGACGCGGGTCGCTATCGCGACGTCCGATCGGACGAGCGCCGAGCTGTCGTTGGCGCTCGCGCGGGCGCGCCTCGTGCGGGCCATGGGGCGCTGAGAGTCGTGTCGCGCATGGGTCCGTCGGCGTGGTCGCTGGTGCTCACGGGTTGTGTCGGTTGGGGTCTCGTCGGCTGCAGCGAGGCGAGCAGCGAGGGCACCGGCGACACCTGGGACAAGATAAAGGCGCGCGGCGAGCTCGTGTGGGCCGCCGATCTGCAGGGCGGGGAGCCCTATGTCTTCGAAGACCCGAAGGACCCATCGAAGCTCACCGGCTTCGAGGTCGAGATCATGGACGCCCTCGCGCGCCGCCTCGGCGTGCGCCATCGGATGGTCCAGTACAACTGGAGTAACCTCATCCCATCGCTTGAGCGGGGTGACTTCGATCTCACCCTGAACGGCATCGAGGCGACCGCGGAGCGCGCCGATCGCGTCCTGTTATCGCGGCCTTACTACGTCTATGGCGAGACCCTTGCCGTGCGGAAAGGGAGCCCATACCGCTCGCTCGCCGACCTCGAGAACCGTCCCGTCGGGACCCTCAACCAGACCGTCGCGCACGACATCCTGCGCTCGAAGCGGGTCGAGATTCGCCTCTACGAGGGCGTCGAGGAGCCCTACCTCGACCTCCTCCAGCAGCGCGTCGACGGGGTCCTGTTGGACGATGTCATCGCCGATCGCTATGGCTGCCGCACCGAAGGGATCGAGTGCCTGCCCGGCGACATCGCGCGCGGCACCTACGTCGTCGCGATGCGCAAGGCCGACAACGACCTCAAGGCCGCCGTCGACAAGGGCCTGGCCGAGATGATCGGCGATGGCGAGATGGAGCGCCTGCTGACCAAGTGGAACCTCTGGAACCATCGCCAGACGGAGCCGCCGCCCCCCATCCGGGAACCCATCGACCGCGCGCGCAGCTTCGACATAAACCAGCTCGGGCTCTTCTTCGAGGCGGCCGGCATCACGCTCCAGGTGTCTGTCCTGGCGTTCCTGCTGGCGGTGCCGCTTGGCCTCGGACTGGCGCTTGCGCGTGTCTACGGCGCGCGACCGATCGCCGTAGCGGCCCGCGTGTACATAGAACTGTTCCGCGGCACCCCGGTGCTATTGCAGCTGTTTCTCCTTTACTACGGGCTCGCCCCGTACTGGAGCCTCGATCCGATGCAGGCCGCGATCATCGGCCTTGGCCTGAACTACGCGGCGTATGAGGCCGAGGTCTATCGCGGCGCGCTACTGGCGCTGCCGCACGGTCAGACCGAGGCGGCCAAGGCGCTGGGGCTCGGGCCCTGGCAGACGCTCCGCCATGTGCTCATCCCACAGGCGTTTACGATCGCCTTGCCGCCGATGACGAACGACTTCGTGTCGCTCCTCAAGGACTCGTCACTCATCAGCGTCATCACCGTCATCGAACTCACCAAGCGCATGACCATCGCCGCCGTCGATCTGCACGGCTGGCTCGTGCCCGGCCTCGCCTGCGCCGCGTTCTACCTCGCGCTCAGCATCCCGCTCTCGGAGCTGGCGCGCCGACTCGAGAGGAGGCTTGCCCGTGATCAGCGTCCGCGGACTCTCTAAGCGTCATGGCAGTCGCGAGGTGCTGGTAGGGGTCGACGCGGATCTCGCCAGGGGCGAGGTCGTGGCGATCGTCGGGCCGTCGGGTGCCGGCAAGACGACGCTCTTGCGCTGCCTCAACTACCTCGAGCCGTTCGACGCGGGCACCATCGACATCGCTGGCTTTCACCTGACCCCTGGCATGACCCAGACCCGCGCGCACGAGGACACGCTGCGTCGCCTGCGCGCCAAGGTCGGTCTGGTGTTCCAGCAGTTCAACCTGTTTCCGCACCTGACCGCGCTCGCCAACGTGAGCCTCGCGCCGCGGGTCGTGCGTGGCCACGAGCGGCAGACCGCCCAAGCGCGTGCGCTCGAGCTGCTCGCCCGGGTGGGCCTCGCCGACCGCGCCAGCGCTTATCCGCACGAGCTGTCGGGCGGTCAGCAGCAGCGGGTCGCGATCGCGCGCGCGCTGGCACAGGATCCCGACGTGATGCTGTTCGACGAGCCGACGAGCGCGCTCGATCCGGGCATGCGCAAGGAGGTCCTAGACGTCATCTGTAGCCTCGCGGGCGGCGGCATGACGATGGTCGTCGTCACCCATGAGATGCAGTTCGCGAGCGACATCGCGACCCGCCGCTGGGTCGTCGACGCGGGCAAGATCAGGGAGTGATGGGCTTTGGCGCGACGAGCGGCTTGGTATCCGCGCCGTGGGTCGCCGGCATGGGGCGGCCCGCGTGCAGGGCGGACCACACGACCTTCGCCTCGTCGCTCGTCCAGGGCGGTGCCGGGATCGCGCGTAGCGCCGCCAACACGGCCGTCATGTCGGCCGGCCGTTGCTCGGGCTCTTTGCCGAGGCAATTCAAGACGAGCAGGTCGAGGCCCGCCGGGAAGAGCTGGTTGCGTTCGATAGACGGCGCCGTCACCTGCGAGCGACGGTGGGCCGTCCACGGCCCCTCGCCGGGCTCGAAGCTGACCGGGTAACGCCCCGTCAGGAGCCAGTAGAGGCTGGCGCCGAAGGCATAGACATCGCTGCGCGGGCTGACCGTGCCCGTGAACACCTCGGGCGCCATCACGGCCGGCGTGCCCACGCTGAAGCCCTCGTGCGCTAGATGTGGCAAGCGCCAGGAAAGCTCGCGCGCAACGCCCCAGTCGAGGACCTTCACGTGGTCCTCTGCGCCCGGCGCGTCGAGCACGAACAGGTTCGACGGCTTGATGTCGCCATGCACGATGCCTCGGCGGTGGGCTTCGATGAGCGAGGCCGCGACCTGTTTGGCGATGTGGATGGCGCGCCGCGGGGCGATGGGCCCGTGCCGTCGCACGTGCGATTCGAGGTCGGTCCCCTGCAGTGCTTCCATCGCGATGAAGGCGAGGCCGTCGTCGCTCGCGCCAAAGTCGTAGATCCGGATGGTGTGCTCCGAGGTGAGCTCGCTGGCGGCACGCGCCTCACGCTCGAACTGATCGCGCAGCGCGCGCCCGATGCTGCGCTCGGTGCGCACGATCTTGAGCGCCACCTCCCGCGTGACGCCACCCTTGAGCTGCTCGGTCGCGCGCCAGACTTCGTTCGAGGTGCCGCGGGCGACGAGCGAGTCGAGGCGATAGCTCCCGAGGCGGCGCGCCCGGTAGAGCTGCTGACGTGAGGCCCAGAGGATGTGCGCGCCGGACGCGGCGAAGAGGCAGAGCCCGAGCTGGATGACGAGCGTACTGCCGAACGAGCGGGTCAACACGAGCCCCTGCTGGCCGCTCGCCTCGAGCAGGATCAAAACGCCGAAGTAGGCGAGATAGGTGGGCACCATCATCACGAGCGAGCGCCGCAGGGACGAGGGTAGGAGCGTCGCGACCCCGACGAAGTAGAAGGCCATGCCGTTGCTGATGTCGCTACTGAGGCCGCCGAGCTTCCACGAGACGCACGCCGCGCATGCCGCCGTGGCGGCAAGCGTGCCTGCCGCCAACGTCAAAAGTGGCATCGGTGCGAGGCGCCGCCGCTCGGCCACGAGGGCAGCGACCATGAAGATGAGCGAGCCGAAGAGCCGCCAGACCACGGGCCAGGTCCACGAGACCTCGGGGAAGTCCGCGGCCATCGTCGGCAACTCGAGCGCGATGAAGCCTGGAAAGATCGCTGCTCCGACGATGAACGCACGCGAGAGCGAGAGCCGGAGACGCTCGGTCTCCTGCATCAGCTCGTCGTCGTCGCCTTGGGCGCGACCACCACCGCGAGGGTCACCCACTACCACGCGGTGAGCATAGCGCGGCTTGCCCTGTACTGGCCAACGATGCGGCCGCCCTTTTGATACCGAGCCGGCCCCGCGAGTTCCGGCGCGGCTGCGGGGTCGATTGTGGGGCCCTGGGACCCGTGCTACAACCTCTCCGCGCCGGCAGGGGGATACCGGCCTGGCGTATGAGAGTTGGCTGGCGAGCAGCGAAGCGTGGCGAGCCGGCAGGTGCAATTGAGCTGGCGAGCAGCGAAGCGTGGCGAGCCGGCAGGTATAATTGAGCAGGCGAAGCCTGGCGAGCCTTGCAATCCGAGGGAGCCCGAGCCCGATGTCGACCGAACTCTTCCTTGCCGTCGATAACAATCCCCAGGACGTCAAGGCATTCGAGAGCCTCATCAAGGCGAGTACCGCGGCCGACGACCGCGACACCCTCGCCGATGTCTACAAGAACGTGCCTCGTTGGGCGCCCGACAACGCGCAGAACCACATGGTTCGAGTGCTGTCGCAGTATGCGCGCACGGCGACCAACACGAGCCTGCAGAGCTGGCTGAACTACCAGAACGGCCTCCTGTTCTGGCAGACCTATCGCGACCAGCAGATGGCCGAGATGGCGTTCCGCAAGGTCGAGTCTTTGCCGGACGGGCCCGAGGCGGCCGACCTGCTGCGCCGCTTCTACATCGACTTCTATGTCGCGCAGAACAACTGGCGTCGGCTCGAGCAGGTCCTGACCGAGCCGGCCAAGGGCGGCTACGAGGACAAGATCGAGGTTGCGCGCCTGCTCGCGCGTCTGGCCGAGGAGAAGGGGCAGCAGGACAAAGCCGTCGGCTTCTGGGCCCAGGTGCGCGGCGACAATCCGCAGGACGCGGAGTCGGAGGCGGCCCTGCGCCGACTCTACGCGGCGGTCGGCAAGTGGAACGCGATGGTCGACCTCCTGAAGGAGGGACTCGACCGCCTCGATCCGCGCGACATCGCCGAGAAGACCTCGATCCATCTCGAGATGATCGACATCTACAAGAACCGCATGAACGCGCCGGCCAAGGTCGTCGCGTCGTGGCAGGCGATTCTCGACATCGACCCCGGCAACGCGCAGGCGCTCGACGCCCTCGCGGCCGAGTACACCGAGATGAAGCGCTGGCCGGACCTCGTGAAGGTCCTCCAGCAGAAGGTCGAGTACGAAGAGGACACGAAGAAGCTCGTCGCGCTGCACAAGCAGATAGCGTCGATCATGATCGAGCGCTTCTCGAACGCGGGCGAGGCGATCAAGAGCTACGAGGCGATCCTCGAGCTCGAGCCGGACAACCGCGAGGCGATAAAGATCCTCAAGGATATCTACGACCAGCGCCGCGACTACGACAGCTTCGTAGCGATCAGCGAGCGCGAGATTGGCCTCGTCACCGACAGCGGGCAGCGCTTCAAGCGCCTGGTCGAGCTGGCGAAGCTCGCCTCCGAGAAGCTCAGGAAGCCGCAGACCCCGATCGCTCTCTGGGAGCGCGTGCTCGAGACCGACCCGGCGCACAAGGAAGCGCTGACCGAGCTCGAGAACTGGTTTGAGCGCGAGAAGAACTGGGAGCGTCTGTCGGACATCCTCGAGCGCCGGATCGCGCTCGAGAAGGACGTGCCGGCGCAGGTGAACCTGCTCGACAAGCTCGGCATGGTCGCGTCGTCGCGGCTTGGTGATCCCGAGAAGGCCGCCGATGTGTGGCGCCAGATTCTGTCGCGCGACAAGGAGCATCGCAAGGCCCAGACCGAGCTCAAGAAGAAGTACCTGAGCGAGCGCGACTGGGACGGGCTCGAGTGGTTCTTCCGCAATTACGGCGACGTGAACGAGTGGGTGCGCACGCTCGAGCAGCAGGTGAAGTCGATCGAAGAGCCGGAGGAGCGCGTGACGCTGCTCTACAAGGCGGCCGCGGTCTGGAAGGACGAGCTCAAGGACACGCGCCGCGCGGTGAAGAACCTCGAGGCGGTCATCGAGCTCGAGCCGCGCCACGCCGACACGGCGCGCATGCTCATCCCGATCTACCAGGAGCTCGGGAGCTGGAAGGATCTCCCCAACGTCTACGAGATCGTGCTCGAAGCGAGCGAGGACCCGCTCGAGCGTAAGGAGCTCCTGCTCCAGCGTGCGAAGGTCGAAGAGGAGAAGCTCGGCAACGTCGAGGGCGCCTTCTTCGCTTACGTGCAGGCTGTCAGCGAGAACCCGGGCGCCACCGAGCTGCACCCGAAGCTGCGCCAGCTGGCCGAGGCATCGGCCAACTGGGAGAGCTACGTCTACGTCCTGCAGAACTCGGTCGACCACATCGACGCCGACGCGGCGCGCGTTGAAGTCCTGCTCGAGATAGGCCACGTCTATCGCGACAAGCTCGGCTCGGATGACACGTCGCTGACGTTCTTCAACCGCGTGCTGGCGCTCGATCCGTACAACCGTGGCGCTCTCGACGCGGCCGAGCGGGCGTGGGAGGCGACCGGTGCGGTCGACCAGCTCGTGCTCTGCTACCAGAAGCGACTCGCGACCGTGGTCGACTCGGAGGAGCGCAAGGCGACGCTCTTCAAGCTCGCGAACGTGTGGCGCAACGCCGTGCAGGCGAACGACGAGGCCGAAGCGGTGCTCGTCGAGATGAACGACGACTTCCCGACCGACCAGCGGGTGCACGACGCGCTGATCGAGATCTACCTGGAGGAATCGCGTTACCCCGAGCTGCGCGACGTGCTCGAGCGGAAGCGCGATGTCATGTCGATCGACCTGACGGGCGCCGGGGCCGCGTCGGATGGCGCTTCGGCGCCGCTCATGGCCGACATCGAGAGCCAGCTCGGTATGCTGACCTACGGCACGGGCGACGATCCGGTGGCCGCGGCGGCGGCGGCGATCGACCGCTATGAGGCGGCGCTGTCCTTCGATCCGACCCACGCGATCACCGTCGTGCGCCTGGAAGAGTTGCTGGCGGCGGAGGGCGAGCGCCCCCGTCTGACGCGGCTCCTTGCGCCGGTCTACGAGCGCGAGTCGCAGTGGGGCAAGCTCGCGCAGATGCTCGAGCTGCAGTGGGTGGCGGCCAAGGACGACGACGATCAGCAGGCGCAGGTCGAGCTGCTCGGACGCCTGGGCGAGCTCTACGAGCTGCGTCTGGACGACAAGGATCTCGCGTGGCGCACGGAGGCGCGCCTGTTCCTCCTGCGTCCCGAGTCGGGCAAGGTCCGCTCCGGGCTGGAAGCCCTCACCGCCGAGCTCGGTCGCTGGCCGCAGCTCGTCACGTTGTACTCGCAGGAGTGCGACAGCCCGCCCGACAAGGCGAGCCGCCTGGCGATAAAGCTCGAGGTGGCGCGCACCTGGCACAAGCGCCTGGGCGACGCCGGCGGCGACGACAAGACCGCCCGTCTCGAAGAGGCACGCGCGTTCTACCAGAAGGTCCGCGACGAAGAGCCCGAGCACAAGGAGTCGATCGACGCGCTCGAGGAGATCTACGTCGACCTCGACCGCAGCGAAGACCTGCTCGAGATCTATCGTGGCCAGATCGACCTCTCGCCCGAAGTCGACGCCAAGCTGGACTACCTGTTCCGCACGGTCGATCTCCTGCGTGACCGCCTCGGCCGCCCCGAGGATGCGATCGCCCCGGCCGAGGAAGCCCTCGCCCTGGCACCGGGCAACCTCGGTGCGATCCAGCGCCTGGACGAGCTCTTCACCGTCACCGAGCGCTGGGAGGATCTCGCGTCGACCCTCGAAGACACCATCCGCCTCGTCGCCTCCGACAAGGAGCGCGTCGTCGTCCTGAAGAACCGCCTGGCGCTCATCTACGAGCAGCCGCTCGAGCGTCCGGACACGGCGATCGAAATCCACGCGAGCGTGCTCGAGACCGACAACGACAACGAGGCCGCCATCGACGCGCTCGAGCGCTTGTTCGAGAACGCCGATCTGGCGCCGTCGATCGCCCCCATCCTGCAGCCGGTCTACGAGCGGCGTGGCGACTGGCAACGCCTGGTCGACGTCTACTCGGTGCGCGAAGAAGCTGCGACCGACGTGCGCGAGAAGGTGGACTGGCACTATCGCATCGCCGCGCTCTACGAAAACGAAGGCCAGCAGCCCGAGATGGCGTTCTCGCAGTTCGAGGCCGCGGCCAACCTCGAGCCGGGCAGCGAGCAGACGCTGGGCGAGCTCCTGCGTCTGACCGACACGCTCGACAACCACGGCGAGCTCATCCTGTTCCTGCAGTCGATCGTCGAGGACATCCCGTCGGTCGAGCGACGGATCGCGACGCACCGGACGATTGCGCTCTTGGCCCGTGACAAGACCCACGATCTCGGCGGCGCCGAGAAGCAGTTCCGCGCGATCCTCGATATCGATGCCGGGGACATGCCGGCGACCGACGCGCTCATCGCGCTCTATCGCGACAAGCAGGACGACGCGAACCTGGTCGAGATGCTGCTGCGCAAGGCGCCCATGCACGGCGTGGCGGTGGCGGATCGCAATGGGCTCTACGCCGAGGCGGGTCGCATCGCGGCCGACACGCTCAAAAAGCCCGACCAGGCGATCGAGGTCTTCGAGACGCTGCACGCGTTGGACCCCAATGGCACCGTCGGCCTCGACAACCTGGAGACGCTCTACGAGCGCACCGAGGACTGGGACAACCTCGTCCGCATCTACCGCGAGAAGATCGGTCGCAGCGACGACGTGACCCACAAGAAGCACTTCGCGTCGCTGATGGGCTTTGTGCAGGCGGAGAAGCTCGAATCCCCGGACGACGCGATCGCCACCTGGCACCAGATCCTCGGCTGGGATCCCAACGACAGTGACGCGCTCGTGCAACTCGACGCGCTCTACTCGCAACAGGGCGACTGGTTCAACCTGAAGGAGACCCTGCGCAAGGTGCAGGAGCTCCAGCTCTCGTCGGGCGTTGGGCAGGCGGGCTGGGCCGATGCCCAGTTCCGCATCGCCAAGCTCTACGAGAACCCGGAGCAGCTGGCCGACGTCAACGCCGCCATCGATGCTTATGGGGCACTCCTCACAAAGGACCCAAAGCACGAAGGTGCGGTCACGAGCCTCGAGACGATCCTGGCCGAACGCGACGCTTACGATCGCGCGTTCGCCACGCTGCGTCCGGTGCTCGAGCGCGGGGAGCGCTTCGAGGAGCTGTGGCAGCAGTTCGAGGTGCTCGCGGCGCACCAGGTCGACGAGCCCGAAAAGCACGTCGAGAGCCTGCATCAGATGGCCGATCTCGCCGAGATCCGCCTCGTCGATGCGCGCCGCGCCTTGGATGCGCAGGCCCGCGCGTTCGCGATCGCGCCGAGGAACGCGCACACGATCGGCGAGCTCGAGCGCCTGGCCGAGCAGAACAGCTTCTGGGAGGATCTGGTCGGGATCTACAGCCGCGCAGCGGCCGCGGGTGACGACGACTTCCTGGCACTCGAGCTGCGTCTGAAGGCCGGTGCGATCCTCATGGATCGCCTGGGCGACAAGGTCCGCGCGACCGACGCCTACCGCGCCATCGCGAAGGACCATCCCGACCATGCCGAGGTGCAGGAGCGTCTGCATCGCCTCTACGAAGAGCGGCAGATGTGGCCCGAGCTGGCCGGCATCCTGCGCGCCCAGGCGGAGTCAGAGCCCGAGCCGGCGCGCCGCATCGTCTACCTCGAGAAGCTCGCCAGGGTGGCCGAGTCGCGCCTCGAGGACTCGCAGAAGGCGTACGAGGCCTACGTCGAGATCCTCGAGTTCGACCGCACCTCGCCGCTCGCCATCGGTGAGCTGCGACGGCTGTTCGAGGCCGGCGTCAACTCGCTCGACATCGCCGACCGGCTCGAGCCGATCTACCGCGAGCACTCGCGCTGGGACGAGCTCGACAGCCTCCTTCAGATGAAGCTGTCGGTCATCGACGACCCGAACGACCAGCTCCAGCTGATGCGTGACCTGGCGCTCTTGGCGCTCGACAAGCGGGGCAGCGAAGCCGACGCGCTCGAGTGGTACGGGCAGGCGTTCCAGCTCGACCCGGACGACGACGGTCTCATCTCGGAGATGGAGCGGCTCGCCGGCGCCGTATCGCCTTCGGCTGCCGTTGCCGCCACACGAGGCCACGAGCGGCTCAATTACTACACGCTCGCGGGCGCCGAGATCGCGGCCGAGGACGACCGCAAAGTCCAGCTCTGGCATCGCGCCTCGGTGGTCGCGCGCGACCGCCTGGGACTCGCTCCCGAGGCGGAGCGGATCCTGCGCAAGCTGCTCGCGGTCGAGCCGCAGAACGCCGACGCCCTGCGCGCGTTGGACAACCTCCTCGTGCAGGGCGAGCGCTGGGCCGACCTCGAGCCGGTGCTCGTCACGCAGACGACGTCGGACGACATCTTCGACGATGAGCGCGTGGTCGTCTGGACCCGTCTCGCCGAGCTCTATCGAGACCGCCTCGGCCGTCGCGACGACGCGGTGCAGGCGTGGAAGGAAGTGCTCGAGCTCCAGGACATGCACGAGCTGGCGCTGCGAGCGCTGCGCGAGATGTACACCGACGACGAGCGTTGGCCGGAGCTGTTCGATGTGCTCCAGCGGCTCTCGGATCTGTCGCGTGATCCGGAAGAGCGCGTGCAGCACCTGAGCGACATGGCGCAGATCGCCGAGCAGTATCTCGGCCAGCCGGCGCGCTCGATCGAGCTGTGGGAAGACGTCTTGGCGGCGCGCCCAAACGACATCGAGTCGGTCGGCGAGCTGCAGCGCCTGCTCGCCGCACAGGGCGAGGCGGCGACCAGCAGCGAAGGTCGCCAGAAGGCGTACGGCGCCCTGGCCGAGGCCTACGAGCGCGAGCTGCGGATGCAGGTTCCGCTCACTAAAGAGCGTCGGCTCGAGGTCTACAAGGGCATCGGTCGCCTCTGGCAGTCCGAACTCGACGACGTCTTCAACGCGCAGGGCGCCTGGGAGCGGGCGCGCAACGAGGAGCCGTTCGATCGCGAGGCGCTCGATGCGCTGCGCGGCATCCACCAGGGCTCGGGCAACGACTCGGCGCGGGCCGAAATCCTCGACTCAGCGCTCGCCTCCGAGCAGTACACGCCGGCCGAGCAGCTCGATTTGTGGCGTGATCTCGGAGAGATCCGGACCGACGTCTTCAACGACCAGCCGGGTGCCATCGAGGCCTGGCGCGCAGTGTTGACGCTGTCACCGGCTGCCGAGCCGCTCGCAGAAGGCGGCAGCCTCACGGTGACGGGCCAGGCGATCCAGAACCTCGAGGTGCTCTACGAGAACACCCAGCGCTGGCAGGACCTGGTCGAGCTCTACGAGAAGAAGCTCGCGCTCATCGATGATGACAACCAGCGCGTCGAGACGTGGCTGCACGTCGGCACCATCCAGCAGGACAACCTGCAGAACGCGGCGGCCGCGGCGGCGACCTATCGCTCCATTCTCGGGGCCAACCCAAAGCAGCTCGAAGCGAGCCATCGCATCGAGGTGATCTACGAGGCCAACGGGCAATGGCGCGAGCTGGCGCAGCTCCTCCTCGCGCGCAATAACCACCTCGAGCCAGACGAGCAGCTCCTCAACCTGCAGCGTCTGGCCCAGGTGCACGAGCAGCGCCTGAACGAGCCCGACAGCGCGTTCATCGTGCTGCAGAACGCCAACGAGATAGCCCCCGATGACACCCACGTCATGACCGAGCTCGAGCGGCTCGCGGCGGTGACCGGGCAGTGGCAGGACCTCTACGAGGTGTACGAGGCGACGCTGCCGTCGATAGAAGGCGACGCGAAGTTCGAGCTGATGCTGAAGTCGGCCGACGTGCAGCGCGACAAGATCGGCTCCAAGAAGGAGGCGATTCGCCTCTACGAACGGGTGCTCGCCGAGCACTCCGAGAACGAGCCGGCGCTGCGCGCGCTGTCCGAGCTCGATGAGGTCGAGGCCCGTTGGCCGGAGCTTGTCGCGGTGCTCTCGACGCTGGCGGACGTCACGCCGAACTACGACGAGAAGAAGGAACTCTACCAGCGCATCGGACGTGTGCACGAGACGCGCCTGTCCGATCTCGACGCCGCGGTGGCCTCCTGGAATCAGGCGCTCGACCTCGACGAACGCGATCGCGTCGTCCTAAAGGAGCTCGAGCGGCTGCACATCGCGCGCCGCGACTGGCAGGCGCTCATCGACATCTACGAGAAGGACGCGATGCTCGATCCCGCGCTCGAGGTCGAGCGGCGGGTGCAGATCGCGGGCATCTACGAGCAGTACATCAAGGACATCGACAAGGCGGTCGCTGCCTTCGAAGACGTGCTCGGGATCGACCCCGCCAACGAGACCGCGCTCGAGCGATTGGAGGCCCTCTACGGCGAGCGCGAGGACTACGACAGCCTCCTCGACGTCTACGAGCGCGCCTACAACGCGGCGAGAAACGACGACGACCGCCTGCGCATGGCGAAGAACGCCGCCATCCTACACGGCGAGAAGAACGACCCGCGCTCGGCCGCGGACGCCTGGAATCGTGTGCTGCGCCTGAAGGCCGACGAGCCCGAAGCGTTCCAGAGCCTGGTCAAGATCTACACGACCGAGTCGGAGTGGGACGACCTCATCAAGCTCTACGAGCTGCGCTACGAGACCGCCGACGGCGCCAGCGAGCGCGCCGACGCGCTCTCGTCGATGGCCAGCATCTATCGGACACAGCTCGACGACGTCGACAACGCGATCGCGATGTACGAGCGCGTGCTGCTCGAGCGGCGCGGCGACCCGGTGGCCCTCGACGCGCTCGACGAGCTGCTCGCCCACCAGGGCCAGTGGGAGCAGGTCATCGAGAACCTCGAGAAGAAGCTCGAGACCGAGACCGACATCGCCAAGCGCGTCGCGTTGCTCTGCCGCCAGGGCCTCGTCGCCTCGAACGAGCTCGACGACAACTACCGCTCGGCAGCGAGCTACACGCGCGTCCTGAAGGAAGACCCCGGCAACGCGACCGCGGTGGAGGAGCTCCTGCGAATCTATCGTGAGGACGAGCGTTGGGACAAGGCCGTCGAGACCTTGAACCACAAGCTCACGCACGCGACGTCGCGCAACGAGCGGGCCGCGGTTCACGTCGACCTGGCCGAGATCATGTCCGAGAAGCTCGGACAGGAGGACCAGGCGCTGGCGCACTTCGAGGAGGCCGAGCGGGCCGACCCCGAGTCGCGGCGGGCCCTCCAGGTGCTGGCCGATCACTACATGAAGACGGGCGCTTACGAGAAGGCGATGACGCGCCTCGAGGCGCTCGTCGACAAGCTCGACCCCGAGGTCGACAAGGCGATCGTCGCGCAGACCCACAAGAAGACGGGGCTGTGTGCCGAGGCGCTCTACCTCGACGACCAGGCGATCGACGAGCTCAACCTATCGGCCCAGCTGGTGCCGCCGGACCTCGAGACGGTGCGCGCGCTCGGCCGCATCCACTACAAGAAGGGCAACTACCACGAGGCGGAGCGCTTCCTCCAGGAGGTCCTCGACAAGTACAAGAAGGACCTGACGAGCGACGATCAGGTGAAGGTCCTGATGCAGCTCGGCGAGTCGGCCCTGAAGGTCAAGAACATCGCCAAGGCGCAGCTCTACCTAAAGCAGGTCGTCGAGTCGCAGCCGCAGAACCCGCAGGCGCTGGAGAGCATCATCGAGGTGCTGCGCCAGTACGGCGAGTGGAACGAGGCGGTGCGCTTCCAGGAGCGGCTCCTCGGGCTGCGTTCCGACAAGCACGAGCAGTACAAGATCCTGCTCGCGATGGGCGACACCTACGTGCAGGAGCTGAAGGACCGCCGTCGCGGCGCCGAGGCCTATCGCAAGGCGCTCGACCTCGACGTCTACCCGAAGGCGCCGGCCCTCAAGCTGGTCGAGCTGTGCCTGCAGAGCAACGAGTTCGAAGACGCTATCCGCAACTTGAAGAAGCTCGTGCAGCTCGAGGACGAGCCCAAGCGCAAGGCGCAGTTCGCCTACATGGCGGGCGTCGTCTACCGCGACAACCTCAACGATGCAGCCGAGGCGGTGAAGTACTTCAACCTCTCGCTCGACCACAACCTGGACAACCTGCAGGCGTTCCGGACGATCGACGAACTCGTCACCAAGGCGCGCGACTGGAAGGCGCTCGACCAGAACTATCGCCGCATGATCCAGCGTGTGCGCGAGGCGGGTCAGAACCTGCCGGGGCGCGACCAGATCCTCTTCAAGCTCTACGAAGGTCTCGGTGAGATCTATCGCAGCCGCCTGAAGGACAACGGCAAGTCGATCGCCAGCTTCGAGCTCGCGCGTGAGACCAAGCCAGACGAGGGGCGCATTCGCGAGATCCTGGCGAGCCTCTATGAGGGTGCCGAGGACAGCGTCGACAAGGCGATAAAAGAGCACCGCTGGCTCATCGCGCAGCAGGCCAACCGCTACGACAGCTATCGCAAGCTCGTCGAGCTCTTCAAGAAGGCCCGCCAGTACGACGCCGCGTGGTGCATCGCGGGTCTATTGACGGCGCTGCGCCAGGCCAACCCCGAGGAGTCGCAGTTCTATCAGCGCTATCTGCGCGGCACGATGGCCGAGCCCAACCGCGTCATCGACCAGGCGCTGTGGATGCAGTGCGTGATGTCGCGGCAGGAGGACCCCGAGGTCGGCCGCGTCATCGAGATCGTCTACGCGGCGCTCGGAAAGGCGCGCATCTCGAAGCCGGACAAGGACTATCAGCTCAAGAAGAAGTCGCGCCTCGAGCTCAACGAGGGGCTCCTCGTCACGAATACCATCGGCAAGGTCCTGCGCATGTTCGGCATGCCTGCGCCCGAGATGTATCGCGGCGAGCTGGCGACCGGCATCGAGTTCCTGCAGACCGACCCGCCGAAGCTGCGCTTTGGGACGGACGTTCTGTCCGGGGTCACCGACAAGGAGCTCGCCTTCCATGTCGCGCGGCGCATGACCTACTTCATGCCCTCGCACCTGGTGGCGATCCTCTACCCACGCGAGGCGCTCGAGGGGCTCTACCTCGGCGCGGCGAGCGTGGTCGATCCGAACTACCAGATCACCACGCGCGACGACGTCGACCCGAGCGCCAAGGCGATGTTGCTGCAGGCCGCGGGCGAGACCCGGGGCGTGCTCGAAAAGCAGCTCACGCCCGAGCTCCGTCAGCAGCTGACGGCCGTGATGCGCAGCCTCTGGAAGCGCACCCCGGTGCCGGAGCTCGGCATCTGGCATCGCGCCATCGAGCTCACGGCGATCCACGCGGGCGTCGTCGCCAGTAACGATCCGGCGCTGGCGCTCGAGCTCTTGCAGCGCGAGTCGACCGGCATGTCGAAGCTGACCAAGCAGGAAAAGCTGCGCGATCACGTGCTCTACGTGATGAGCGACGCCTACTTGCAGCTTCGTAAGCAGCTCGGCCTGCAGATCGACTACAGCGACTTGATGGCTTGATCAGGGCATACGACCCAGCATGAGCGGAACGCTGTGGGTCGTCGCGACCCCGATCGGAAATCTCGAGGACATCACCCAGCGCGCGATTCGCGTGCTCGCCTCGGCGCATCGGATCCTGTGCGAAGACACGCGCAGGACCCGGTCGCTGTTGGAAGCACTGCAGATCCCGCTGCCGCCGGGCGGCCTCGTGCGCTGTGATGCGCACGCCGAGCGCGAACGCATCGAGGAGATCCTTGGCTGGCTAGGCGCCGACGAGACGCTGGCGCTGGTGTCGGACGCGGGCACGCCAGGGGTCAACGACCCGGGCGAGAAGCTCGTCGCCGAGGCCGCGGCGGCGGGCCATCGCGTCATCCCAGTGCCGGGCGCATCCGCACTGATAACGGCGATCTCGGCGAGCGGTCTCGGCGGCGGCGGCTTCCACTTCGGCGGCTTCCTGCCAAAGGGCAACGAGGCGGCGCGCACGCTGGTAGCGGCTCTGGGGCAGGGGGTGCACGCGTTCTTCGTGCCGGCGCGGGACCTGCACGAAGTGATGGACACGCTGGCGCTGTTGCCGGCGATAGGCCAGGTCGTCGTCGGGCGAGAGCTGACGAAGCTGCACGAGACGTTCTATCGCGGCGCCGCGCTCGATCTGCGCGAGCGCTTCGCGACCGACCCCGAAGCGCTCCTCGGCGAGGCGGTCGTCATCTTCGAGGTCCTACCGGCGCCGACCGACGACGCGGTAGTGGAAGACCTGTTGCGCGCGCAGCTGACTCAGGGCAAGAGCCCGAAGGCCGCGGTCGAGGCGGTCGCGGGCGCACTCGGACTCCCCAAGCGACGCGTCTACCAGCTGATGCTGGTGCTGCGCCCCACGCGCGAAGGCTGACCCACGATGCACGACGACGATCGCTTTCACGATCTGCCGATAGCGGTGCTCGATGTCGAGACGACCGGTCTCGACCCGCGCGTCGACCGCATCATCGAGATCGCCATCGTGCACATGCAGGGCGGCGTCGTCAGCGAGCGCTACGCGACGCTCATCAATCCCGAGCAGGACGTGCCCGATGAGGTGCAGAAGCTGACCGGCATCGAGCCCTCCCAGCTCACGTCGGCACCGCGCTTCGCGGACATCGCGGCCGAGGTCGTGCGCCGCCTCGAGGGCCGCGTCTTCGTCGCCTACAATCTCGCGTTCGATCGCGCGTTCGTGAGCCAGGAGCTGACCCGCACCGCCAACGACCTGCCGAGCCGCCGCTTCGTCGACCCGCTCGTATTCGTGCGCGAGCTGCACAAAAACGATGGTTCGAAGCGCCTGTCCGCCGTGGCGGAGCGCCTAGGCATAGCCCTCGCATCGGCCCATCGCGCCGCGGATGACGCTGAGGCGACCGGTCACATCCTGTACGCGCTCTTGTCGCGCCTGCCCGAGCGATTGGGCGATCTCGTCCTCCTGCAGCAACAGTGGGAGATCCAACAGAAGAATGAGATGGCTACCTGGAAGGGCGATCGCAGTAGTGCCATCGACCAGGGCATCGGGCAGACCGTCGACCGCGGCAATGCGCTCGGACCCGCCTACATCTACGGTGAGGACACCGATCCCATCCGCGCGATGTTCGTGCATCTGCCGGACGCGGGCACGGCGGCGAAGCGAGCGTGACGGGAGCTGGCCGTCACATCGGTTGTTCCGTGACCGAACCATGATTGACGGCAGCCGGGAGGCGCCATATCGTCCCGCCCGGCTGGGGTGTCCGCACAAGCGATCCCTGCAGACGACTGGATAACGACGGAGGTTCCACATGATGCGATGGCTGGGAATGATGGCCGTGACTGCCGGGCTGGCCCTCGGCGCCTGCGGCAGCAGCGAGAAGAAGAAAGACGATGGCCCGACGTTCTCCGACAGGGCGCCCGAGGAGGCCCTGGTTGGCCGCTGGACCGATGGCTCGAACACCATCTCGTTCGAACCCGGCGGCTCCTATCGTTGGGAAGAGGCCCGCAGCTGCGGCGCCCCGCCGTGCCCAGCGACCGTTCAGACCGGCAAGTGGTCGCTCCGCAACGGCAAGATCTACATCGACCACAGCGAGGGTGGCGACGAGATCGTCGAGTTCGGGTTCATGGACCAGCAGACGGGCCTGTCCCTGACTTCAGCGAAGCAGAGCAAGAGCTGGTCGCTGCGCAAGCAGTAGTCGCATCCGCTTCGCCGCTGAAGATGTGAATGACGACGGCACCTTCGGGTGCCGTTTGTCATATGGGGATGTGTGAGCATGCGCGTGCACATCGATCGGGGTGGCACCTTCACCGACGTGGTGCGCGTCGATGCGGAGGGGCGCGCGGTGATAGCGAAAGTCCCCTCGGACGAGGCGGTCATTGGCCGCCTCGTCGGTCCCGATGACAGTCTCGCGCTCGGCACCACGGTCGCGACCAACGCCCTCCTCGAGCGGCGCGGCGTGAAGACCCTGCTCGTCGTCACGGCGGGCTTCGAGGACCTCGTGCAGCTGCGCGACATGGCGCGCCCAGACCTGTTCGACCCCGACCGCGACCCTCCGCCGACCCTGGCCTCGGCGGTCATCGGCATGGCGGGCTCTGCCTCGACCATCGTGCGCGGCTCTGCCGAAGCCGACCGGCTGGTTGCCGCCGCGAACGAGGTCGCAGCGGTTGCCATCGTGCTCCTCGGGGGTGGCGACGACCCAAGCGGCGAGGTGGCGCTGGCCGAGCTCATCCGTGCCCGCTGTCCGCATGCGCCCTACCTCGCGCTCGGGCATACGATAAGCCGCGACAAGGGCTACCTCGCGCGCATCGAGACCTGCCTTGTCGACGCGGCTGTGACCCCGCTGCTCGCGCGTTCGCTCGCCGACGATGCCATCCCGCTCGATGCGCTCGCGATGCGCTCGGATGGCAGCCTCGTGCCGGCCAGCGAGCTGCGCGCGCACGAGGCGGTGCTCTCGGGTCCGGCCGGTGGCGTGCTCGCGACGCTCGTCACCGCTCGTGCCGCGGGCTTCACCCGCGCGGTTGGCCTCGATATGGGCGGCACCTCGACCGACGTCTGCCTCGTCGACGACGCCCAGGGCCTGCCGCTGCGTGAAGGCGATCTCGAGGTCGCCGGTGTGCGCCTGCGCCGTCCGATGCTCGAAGTCGAGACGATCGCCGCAGGCGGCGGATCGATCCTCGGCTCGGATGTCGTCGGCCTCTCGGTCGGCCCGCGCTCGGCCGGGGCCGATCCCGGCCCGCAATGTTACGGTCGCGGAGGTCCCCCGACCTTGACCGATGCGGCCCTCGTCGCTGGCCTCATCGACCCGGCCGCGTTCCCGTTCCCGCTGCATCCCGATCGCGTCGCCCTGCCCGGGCCGACACTTCATCCCAGTCCAGGCCTCGCCATCTTTGCGAAGGCCTTCCTCGCGATCGCTCGCGAGTCGATGGCCCAAGCCGTGCGCCGCCTCGCCATGGCGCGCGGCATCGACCTCACGGACCACGCGCTCATCGCCTACGGCGGGGCAGGGGGCCAACACGCGTGCGCGGTGGCCGCCCTGCTCGGCATCAAGACCGTGCTCGTGCACCCGGCCGCGGCGGTCTTCTGCGCATTCGGGCAGAGCCTCGCGCGCCGCTCGGAGACGTCCCGCATCTCGCTATGGGGACCGCTCGAACTGCTCGCCCCCGAGCTGCCGCAACGCTTCGCCGAGCTCACCGCCGCGCTCCCGACCGGCCCTGCGTGGCTTGCCCCCGAGTGCTTCGTCGTCGTGCGCAGTGTCGGTACCGACCATCCGTTCGAGCTTCCCTGGAGCCCATCGCTCACCCATACCGAGCTCGCCGCAGCCTTCGCCGTGGCACACGTCGGCCGCTACGGCTTTGCGCGCCCCGCCGCACTCGAACTCGTTTCCCTCGTCGCGCGCGTGTATGCACGCCCGACCGCGGCGCCCACGCTCGCCGCCGATCCTTTCGCGCTCGGTGACTCGACCATCGCCGGTCCAACCGTGCTCCATGGTGGCGCGACCAGCGTCGAGGTGCCGGCCGGCTGGACCGCCCGTGTCGATCGCGGCCCTCGCAAGGATGGCGAAGCCTCGCCTGCGGGCCTCTGGACTGAAGGCCTTCGGCAGGATAGCGAAGCCTCGCCTGCGGGCCTCTGGACTGAAGGCCTTCGGCAGGATGGCGAAGCCTCGCCTGCGGGCCTCTGGACTGAAGGCCTTCGGCAGGATGGCGAAGCCTGGACTGAAGGCCTCCTGCGCCTCGACCACGCGCCCGCCACCACCGCCGCATCCTCCGAGCCTACCCTCCTCACGGGCTCCCTCGAGCTCTGGCAGAACCGCCTGCGCGCGATCGCGGTCGAGGCTGGCGTCGTGCTCTCGCGCCTCGCGCGCTCGGTCTCGATCAAGGAACGGCTCGACTTCTCGTGCGCGATCTTCGATGGCGCCGGTCGCCTCATCACGAACGCCCCGCACATCCCGGTGCACCTCGGCGCGATGGGCGACACGGTGCGCGATCTCGTCGCGGCGATCGATCATGGTGCTTGGGACAGCCCCACGCAGCCCGCCTCGGGCGACGCCTGGCTGAGCAACGACCCGCTCGCGGGTGGCTCGCATCTACCCGATCTCACGGTCATTTCGCTTATCCTCGAGAGCGGCCACCGCTTTTTCGTCGCGAGCCGCGGCCACCACGTCGACGTCGGCGGCCTCACCCCGGGCTCGATGCCCGTCGCCTCGCGCACGCTCGCCGACGAGGGCATGCGCTTCTCACGCGTGCCGCTCGTCGCCGCCGCCGTGCTCACCGATCTGCCTGCGCTCGTCGCCGGGTCACGCCAGCCCGACGTCGTCGCCGCCGATCTCGAAGCCCAGCTCGCCGCCAACGCACACATGGCGCGGCGCCTCCACGAGCTCGACCCGGCCGCCCTCACCAGCGCGCTGGCCGCCCTTCACGATCGCGCGCGCGACGCCACCGCGGCCCTCATCGCCGCACTTCCCGCCGATGCACTCGTCGCCCACGACGAGCTCGCAGGGATCCCGCTTCACCTCCGCCTCAGTCGCGAGGGAGCTCGCTTGCGGGTCGACTTCAGCGGCACTGGCGGGCCCCACCCGGGCAACCTCAACGCCCCGCCGGCGGTCGTGCGCGCCTCGGTGCTCTACGCGCTGCGCCTCGTGCTCGGCGGCGCGACCCCACAATCGTTCCCGTTGAACGACGGCACGCTCGCCGTAGTCGACATCATCGTACCGCAACCTTCGATCATCTCGCCGCCTCCCGACGCGGCGATCGTCGGCGGCAACGTCGAGACCTCCCAGCGCATCGTCGACCTCTTCCTGCGCGCCCTCGACCGCCGCGCCAGCTCGGCTGGCACGATGAACAACCTCGTGCTCGGCCGCGCCGCCAACGACCCCGATCCAACCGAGTGGGCCTTCTACGAAACCCTCGGCGCCGGCTTCGGCGCGACATCCGAGACGCACGGCCGCTCTGCGCGGCAGCTCCACATGACCAATACGCGCGCGACCGATCCCGAGATCCTCGCCGCGCGCCTGCCTGTGCGCGTGCGTCGCTTCGCCATCCGCCACGGCTCGGGCGGCATCGGCCTGCATGCGGGCGGCGATGGCCTCGTCCGCGAGCTCGAGGTCCTGCGCCCCACGACCGCCTCGCTGCTCGCCGCCTGGCGCCCAGCCGGTGCCGCGGGTCTTCATGGGGGTGGCGCCGGTGCTCCGGGCCGCGCCTTCGTCGCGCGCGCAGGCGCCAACGCTCCCAAACCGTGGGACGGTCGCACGGTGGTCCTCGCCCCGGGCGATCGCGTGATCGTCGAGACCCCCGGCGGCGGCGCCTGGGGCACTGATCCCGACCTCGCCGCCGACCCGTCGTTGGACCTCGAAGCATCTCTCCTTTCAGAGCACGACCCATGACCCATCACCCGTTCGACCGCGCCGCCCTCGACGCCCTGTTCGTCGCCGACCCCGACCTCGCGCGCCTCTTCGCGTTCGCAGAAACCCGCACCAGCAACGACCCCGGCCACGACCTGGCCCACTGCCTGCGCGTCGCCCAGTGGACCGTCACGCTCGGCCAGACCCTCGGCGTCGCCCCACGCGAGGCCGTCGCCGCGGCCCTCCTCCATGACATCGTCAACGTGCCGAAGAACCATCCCGATCGCGCGAAGGCGTCGACCTTCTCGGCCGACGTCGCACGCACCGAGCTCCCGTCCTTCGGCTTCGATCCCGCCGCCACCGAACGCGTCGCCGGTGCCATCCGCGACCACAGTTTCTCGCGCGGCGCCACCCCCGAGACCGCACTCGGCGATGCGCTGCAAGACGCCGATCGGCTCGAAGCCCTCGGCGTCATCGGTCTCATGCGCTGCATCTCGACCGGCACGCTGATGGGTGCGCGCTACTTCCACGACGCCGACCCGTGGGCCCGCGATCGCCCGCTCGACGACCTCGCCTACTCGGTCGATCACTTCGAGACGAAGCTCCTGCGCCTGCCCGACACCCTTCGCACCGCCGCCGGCCGCGCTGAGGCCCAGCGTCGCGCCGCCTATCTCCAGCACACCCTTGGCGAGCTTTCCCATGAGCTGGGCCTGCCCCGCTGAGCATCGTCAGAGCTGCACTCCCACCCGGAAGTTGAACACGACCCCGAAGTCGATCGCGTCCTCGCCCTCGATCGGCAGCAACATCGACCCACCGAGCACCAGCTTGTCGAACATCGCGTCGATGCCGATCCCGATGTAGCCGACTGTCAGCGTCTCGAGCGTGTCGTCGGGCAGCGTCGTGAAGTCCGGCTCGAAGCCGGTGTTCGTCACGCTCGACTGTAGCCCGAGCGTAAAGAACGGCATCGCCGAGATCGACACCGCGTCCGGGTCACGCGGGATCGGCTGGGCGTTTTCGCCGAGCCACTCATCGTAGGCCTGTGGCACATCGCCAAAGCGCCAGCCGAGCTGCAACGCCACGTTCGGCAGGAAGAAGAGCTCATGATCGATGCGCTCGAATCGATAGCGTTCGTCGTCACTCGTCGCTAGGCTCGCGCTCTCGTCCGCGCAGCGCTCCGCGTCGCGGCAGACGAAGATCGCCTCGGGGATCGTCGCGAGGTTGACCTCGGCCATGAGCCCCACTGCCAGCCGCGGGTTGCCGGTATCGATGTTCAGACGCAACCCGATCCCGCCCATCAGGAGGTCTTCTTCCATACCCCGCGGGAACGGCAGCACGCCGAACACATTCGGGTCGGCCCACTCCATCGCCGCATAGTAGAGCTGCGCGCCGATCTCGAACCCGGCCGGCAGCCCTGCCCACAAGCTGCCGCCGATCTGGAGGTCGGGGATCAACACACCTGGGTCGCCGACCGTCGCGACGCCCGGCTCGAACCGGAAGAAGCCCCCGCTCGCGGCCGTGTTCACCCCGCTGATGTGTCCTTCCAGGCGCACGTCGCCGCGCTCGAGCGGCTGCCCCTCCCGGGTCGGTGCCATCGGAGCGTTGATCAAGGCCGTACGCCGGATGATCGTGTTCGGCGCGCAGCCCGCCGCGAACCACGTCGCCAACACCACAAATCCCAGCGTCCTCGTCATCAGGTGCTCCGGTCTCGGTTCCAAGCCGGACTTTTGCAAATCGTCGGCCACACCCGAGCCCGCCAACGCGGCCATGCCAGGCCATCGTGACGCGATCCGGTTGGATGATGACTGCTCCAGGGTGGCAACTCCCTGGCCATCGGCAGGATGGCGAAGCCTGGACTGAAGGCCGGGCCCGACGTCACTGAGGCTGCGTGCGCCATCGCTCGAACAGCTCGGTCTGACGCGTGCGCAGGTTCACCTCGCGCCCATCGATCCACACCTTTACCACCCGAGTCGCGAGCTCGAACGGATCCCCCGACCACAGCACCACGTTGCCGACCGCTCCCGCCGCGATGCGCCCATGCCCGCTCATGCCGAACGCGTCCGCCGCCCATTCGGTCACCGCCAGCAACGCCGACTGCCACGGCAGCCCGCCGCGCACGGCATTGCCCGCGACCTGCCGCAGGCGCCGCACCTGGTGGGAGTTGAACGTCGACAGCAGCACCTTCACGCCAGCTGCCGCGCACAAGGGCGCGTTATCCGATCGCGCGCGCAGCTGGTCGAAGCCGCCCGGCCCATAGAGGATCGGGTCGACGATCACCGCCACCCCACGCGCCGCCAGCGCCTCCTTCACGAGCCAGCCCTCGGCCGCGCCGACCAGCACGAGCCGCACCTTGGTGCCCTCGGTCAGCGCCAGCAGCGCCTCGATGTCGCTCGCGCGGTCGACCGTTACCAGCAGCGGCACCTCTCCGCGCACGACCGGTCCCAACGCCTCGAGATCGAGCGTCTTGTTCGCAAAGCCCGCGCGCTGGTTCTTGAGCCACGCACCGCGCTCTTTCTCCCACAGCGCCGCTTCCTTCAGCGCCACGTCAATGACGTGCATGCCCGCCGCGCGCGACTCGCTCAGCGCCGAGATGTCAGCCGCCATCGCCGCCGGCTCGCGCTTGATCACCGCCCGCGTCTCGCCCGCGAGGTCGACCCAGAACGCACCACCGCTGATGATCCCGTTGGTCGGCACGACCAGCGCCGACGTGACCCCGCCCGTGCGCGCGACCCGGATCGTGATCGAGCGCGGGTTGTATCCAAGCGATGCCCGCACGGCCGCCCGCACCGCGCCGGCCGGGTCCTGATGCACGTTCTTCAGATCGGTATCGACGGTCGACCCCTCGAGGTCGACCTCGACCAGGCCAAGCCCCGTGTTCGCATCGATGAAGCCCGCCGTCAGGACCTGGCCACGCCCATCGACGCGCGTACAGCTCGCGTCGTCGATCCCGGCGCCGACCGCGCGCACACGCCCGTTCGCGAGCACAACATCGACTTCGGCCGCGATGGCGCCTGGCAAGTAGACCTTCGCCCCGCTGATCAGCGTGCAGGCCACAGCCGGTCCGGTAGCCCGTGCCTCGCCCACGCTCAGGTCGCCCTTCCCACGTGCCCCGATCACGGCCGCCCCGACCAGACCTATCAACAATGCGATCGTCGTCCTCATGGCCCGACCTCCGTGCCGAGCTCGAAGTCGCTCCACGGCGACGTCTTGTCGTCGCCACCGACGACCAGCGCGCCGTCGATCCAGACCTTGTCCGCCTTGGTGTACACGCTCAGCGGATCGGCGCTCCAGGCGACGATGTCGGCCCGCTTGCCGACCTCGAGCGTGCCTACCTCGGCGTCGATCCCCAGCATCCACGCAGGGTCGGCGGTGATCCAGCGGAGCGCGTCGTTCTCGTCCACGTGCACGCCCTTCGCCTTGCCGGCGTACATCGCGACGGCGGCCTGCTGGTTCAGGCGCTGGATGTCCTCCGCCGAGTCGCTGTGGATCGACACGCGCCCTCCGCTCTGGGAGATGAGTGCAGCCTGCTCCTCGATACCGTCCCATGCTTCGAGCTTGAAGCCCCACCAGTCGGCCCAGGTCGCGACCCCGATGTCGCGTTTCACGAGGATGTCCCGAATCTTGTAGGCCTCCAGCGCGTGGTGGAAGGCGCGCACCTTGAAGCCGAACTCATCGGAAATCTGCATGAAGTCGAGCATGTCCTGCGCGGTGTAGCAGTGCACCTGCAACAGGATCCGCCCCTCGAGCACGCCTGCCAGCGTCTCCATCGCGAGGTCACGTGCGACCTCGCCGGCGGGCTTGTCGCGGTTGTCTTTCAGCCACTTGGCCGCGTTCGCGAAGCCCTCGCGCTGGCCACGCACGTTGCCCATGCGGGTCGAGGGAGCACCGCCGCGCCCGCCATAGACGCGCTTGGGGTTCTCGCCGCAGGCCATCTTCAGCGTGTCGGGCGCGCCCGGGAAACGCATCGCGCGCGCGCCGCGCATGGGTCTCAAGTGGAGCACGACGCCACGGCCACCGAACAGGTTGGCCGAGCCCGGCAGCACCTGGATCGTCGTCACGCCGCCGCGCACCGCGCGCTCGATGCCCGGGTCTTCAGCCCAGAAGCTGTGCTCGGCCCAGACCCCAGCGGTGTTTGGGCTGGTGGCCTCATTGCCGTCGTCGGTCGCGCGCAGCGACGGCGAAGGATAAACCCCGAGGTGCGAGTGCGGGTCGATGAGCCCAGGTGTCAGCCAGCGACCTCTCAGGTCGATCATATGGACTGGCACCTGGCTTTTGCCACCGGTGATTGCCGCGGGAGGCTCACCATCTCCGAGTGCCGCGATGCGACCGTCTTCGATCAAGAGCCAGCCCGGCGCCCAGCGTTCGCCCGTCGCCGTCAACAGCGTCGCGCCGGTCAGCAGCGTGCGACCCCTCGCGACCTTCGGAGCCTCCTCGACGTTCGAATGCCCACGGTCCTCGATCGCGATTATTGCGCGCGGCGCCGCCGGCTTCGGCTCGCTCGTCGCGCAGCCAAGCCCCAATGCCAAGAGCGGCAGCACCTGGGCGCTAACACGCTTGCCAACCTGCAAAGCTCCCATGCTCAGAGCGGCGGCTGGAAGAACGTATTGACGTAGCGCGGCGTAATCGCCTCCGGCGCACCGTCCAAAGCACAGCGTACGACCGCCGGCACCGGCCAGCGAATCTCACCAACACACCACATGTCGAGCTCGTTCAGGTCGTCGAGCGTGACGTTGTAGATCTCGTCGGCATAATGGAAGACCTTGACCGTCGCGTTGGCGGGCCCAAAGGTCCAGTCGTTCCAATAGTGTACGCCGATCGTATAAGTTACCCCGTTCTGGGGCACCGACAGGTTCATGTTCTCGGGGCCAGCGCCGTCGTAGTCGTCGCGGTCGAGCGTCGGGTCGTCGCGCTGATCGCCAAGCGTCGCCCAGTCCGGCGCGGAGTTGTACCAGAACACATCCCACTTCTGATCGAACCACGGGTCGCCGATGCCGTCGCCGTCGAGGTCGGGTCCCCGTCCGTCCTGATGGGTGAAGTGCAGGTCGAGGTCGCTGCCGACCCCTTCGCCGGTGTCGGTCTCATCGCTGTCGCCAGGCGTCACCCAGGTGAGCTCGATGTGGATCGCCTGGTCGGGCTGCACGAGCACGTCGTAGCTCGCGTCCGGGCACTCGAGCGAGCCCGACGAGTTGCCGAATTCATCGCGAACCTTGAGCTTGAAGGTGTAGAGGCCGACCGAGTTGAGTTCGGCCACCGGCTCGAACGCGGTGGCGCTCGGCAGGACGAACGTCTCGGGCGCGCCGGCGGGCTCGGTGATCGTCCACTGTACGTCGCTTATCGCCCCGAACGGCGCGTAGCTCTCGCGGGCCGACAGGTGGATGACCGTCTGCGGGATGACCTCCTCGCCCTCAGTCACGACGATGACCGGGGTCGGGCAGGCCGCGTCCGCCCCCGCGCCGGTGACCGGGACCTCCACCTTCGAGTCGAACCCGTTCGACGTCACGATGACCACACCTTCATCGGGGATCGGCACGTTGTCGGGGTCGCGCGGGTTGACCGCGTCGGGCACGAACTCGACCCCGACCGTGACCTTCGTATTGATCGGGATCGACAGCACGTTGCCCGGGTTCGGGCCGGCGCTGAAGCCTTCCGGCAGGCGCGTGAAGTCGAGCGTGAAGTCGGGCGAGCTGCCGTCGCCGAACGCGAGGTTGCTCACCTGGAGGGGCTCGGTACCGCAGCTCTCGATCTCGAAGTCGATGATCGAGCGCGCCCCGACGACCTTGCCGCCGAACACGATCTTCTTTGGATTCACGGTGATGCACGGGCCGCTCTTGTTGGCGACGAGGTTCACCCGATAGCCGTTGCTGCCCGAGATCGGGTCATCCGAATAGATGATCAGCTCGCCTTCGGCCGGCAGCGGCGAGTCCGATCGGAACGTGACGGTGATGTCGCGGCCCTCGCCCTCGGGCACGAGAATTGGCGTCTCGAGATCGATGCCAGCGACGGCGTCGGGCCCTTCGGCCTCGAAGCCCTGACCCTTGAAGCCGAAGCGACCATCGCGCGCAATCTGGAAGCCGGTCACCTGGAGGTCACGCGTTCCGGTGTTGAGCAGCTTGAGGGTGCCGTCGGCGACCGTGTCGCGCGACACGAGCCCGAAGTCCACCGGGTTCGGCGACGCGGCGAGGGCCGGGATGCCAACCGCGGTGGTGATCGTGACCTCGAGCTTGCCGCCCGGCTGGAGCGGGTCGTTCGACGTCAGGATGAGCTTCGCGTCGCGGCTCGAGGTGTCATTGCCCTTGGTGTACAGGACAATGATGTCGAGCCCTTGCGGGAACTTGTCGCTGCCCGAGATCTCGATCGTGGGCGGCAGGTCGAACGGCTGGAGCGTAAACGCCGGCACGTTGCCGTCGACCGCCCCGACCGGCGGGGCATACTCGAGCACCACGTTGGTCAGCTTGAGCGCGGCCTCGCCGACGTTGATTACCCGGATCGTGCGCGCCACCGTCTCGCCCGGCTGCAGGCCGGCATCGACGATCTCGAGGATCGGCTCGCCAGGCACGAGCTCGATGTCCGGGATGTTGATGCAGTTGAAGTTGCCGGGGTCGTTCGGATCGCACTCGCCGCCAGGCGTCTTGCCGCTGTCGGGGCAGCCGCCAAGGCCGAATGCGAGGCATACGAATGCCAGGGCGGGTAGGTCGAGAGGGCGTTGCCGGGTCGCAAGATGCATGAAGGCTCCTCGATCATTGGCCGCCGTGGCGCGCCGGACCGGAGATTGGGTGGTGGAGGGGTATCGAATCAAACCCAAAATGTCCAAGCCAGGGTTCGCTTCCTCATACTCGCCTCACGCCTTGGCCGGGCACGTTCGCACAGCGACCGGTGCACGAAAACAAGCTCCGCTCTTGCATCCGCAAATCCCGTGGACCATACTCGCCGTCGTTCGGGGGTCTCCTATGTAGTTGTTGGTGCTTGTCGCGCTCGGGTGACGGCAACCAGGCAGCGACTCACTCACGCCCTCGCCCACGACTTGTCCAAGTCGTGCTCAACTGCTAGGTTCGCAACGTGTCCCCGGCGCTGCCGACGACACGCCAAGGGGTTGCCTCTGGGGCAGCACTTTGCGATTCCGGGCTGGTCACTCATCGGGAGACTGCGATGTCCAGTATTCTATCTGAAAGGGCGGATCTGCTGCTGCGGACGCACGTCCCGTTCCCGCCATACAGCTTCCCCGATTCCGCCGCGCGCGACGGGATCGTGACCAAGTTCGAGCCGACGAAGTACGAGATCCACACGGGCAAGCGCGTGCCGATCGCCGTGCGCAAGGTGACGACGAAGGGCCTCGTCGTCAGCTACCGCTTTGTCCTCCACATCGGTCTGCGCATCCCTCTCATCCGTTGGGTCCGGCCGCCGCAGACCCTGCTGCCGCACTCGACGATCCTGAAGCCAGGCACCTCCCCGCACAAGGCGTCGAAGGGGCGCCGCGACTTTGATCCGTACGGCGACTTCGCGTTCCATGTCGAGATCGGCCAGATGCGCATGGCCTTCTCGAAGTTCGATGGCGTCGACGTCGAGATCGATCAGATCGAGTACAAGGACAGCCTCGACACCCATCCGCACAAGCGCCCGGGCATCCACCGCTTCGGCAACCTGAAGTTCAGCAAGGGTGTCATCGGCGACAAGCAGCTCTGGAACTGGATCCACTCGACCATGGCGGGCGACGTGAAGCGCCTCAATGGCTCGATCCACGTGCTCGCGGACACGCACGACAAGACCAAGTCCGAGATCACCTACAACTTCTACCAGGCGTGGCCCTGCAAGTGGTCGGGTCTGCGCCTCGACGGCAAGGGCAGCGGCGTTCTCGTGGAGGAGCTGGAGCTCGCTGTCGACTACATCGCCCGCGCGAAGTGAACGACCGAGTTCTATAAGAACTGGATAGGGTCGACGTCGAGCGCGACCTGGACACCCGCCGAGAGGCGGGTTTCCCATTTAATCCGGGTCGCTTCGAGGAGCGCGCGGAGGTGCTTGCGCGAGCTGCTCTTGATCAGCACCTGGTAGCGCCAGCGGTCCTTGATGCGCTCGATAGGTGCCGGCTGGGCGGGCAAGACGCTCAACTCGGAGGTACTCGCGAGCTGCGAGGCCACCTCGACGAGCGCGCGTTCGAGGTTGCTGGCTTCGGTCTCGACGGCGCCGAGCGCAGGCCCGCCGATCCGGAACAACGCCAGGTGGGTCGCGGGTGGGAAGGCGCGGGCGTGGCGCAGGGTCACCTCGGTGTCGAGGAAGCCGATGACATCGTGATGGGCCGCATGCGTTATCGCGTAGTGCTCGGGCAGGTGCGTCTGCATCAGGACCTGGCCTGGACGGTCGGCGCGTCCGGCGCGTCCGGCGATCTGTGTGAGCAACTGGAAGGTGCGCTCGGCGGCACGGAAGTCTGGGAACGCGAGGCCCTGGTCGGCATTGAGCACGCCGACCAGCGTGACGCCTGGGAAGTCGTGGCCCTTGGCGACCATCTGGGTGCCGATCAGGAGATCGAGCTCGCGCTTGCGGAAGCGGACGAGCAGCTTGATGAGCGCCTTGCCGCGGGTCGTGTCCTTGTCCATGCGGCCGATGCGCGCGCCCGGCAGCAGCGCGACGAGCGCCTCTTCGATGTGCTCGGTGCCGGCGCCGACTTCGCCGAGATCGCGCGCGCCACACTTCGGGCAGGCCTCGGGGAAGGCGCGGCTCTCGTCGCAGTAGTGGCACACGAGGCGGGCGCGTGAGCGATGCCAGGTGTAGGCGACGCTGCACGAGGTGCAGGCCAGCGGCTCGCCGCAGGTGCCACATTGGATCGAGCTCGCGTAGCCGCGGCGGTTGAGGAACAGGATCACCTGCTCGCCCTGCGTTATCGTTGCCTGCACACACTCGAGCAGGCGGCGCGAGAACAACCGCTGCTTGTCGACGGTCGCCGCCTCGCGCATATCGATGAGCTCGACGCCTGGCATCGGTCGCACCGCGCCATCGGCGCCCGGCATGTGCGCGCGCTCGGGCAGGCTCAGGCGCACGAGCTTCTGGCGCCGCACGTTGGTCCAGGATTCGAGCGACGGCGTCGCCGACCCGAGCACCACTGGCACGCCCGCCAGGTGACCACGCACGAGCGCGAGATCGCGGGCGTGATAGCGCGGCGAGGTCTCCTGTTTGAACGACGGCTCGTGCTCCTCGTCGACGACCACCAGCCCGAGCGAAGGCATCGGCGAGAACAGGGCCGAGCGCGCGCCGACCACGACCGGCAGCTCGCCGCCGCGGATCCGCAGCCACTGCTCGTGGCGCGCGACCGGGTCGAGGCCCGAGTGCTGCACCGCGACCTTGTCGCCAAGCCGCGCCCGGAAGCGCGCGACGAGCTGCGGGGTCAGCGCAATCTCGGGCACCAGCACGATGACACCCTCGCCGCGCGCAAGCGCCGCCTCGATGAGCGCCAGATAGACCTCGGTCTTGCCCGAGCCGGTGACGCCATGCAGGAGGAAACCCTGGTAGCGGCCCAGCGATGCGATCACGGCCTCTACGGCCGCTGTCTGGGCGGCCGTCAGCGGATGCACGAGCGCGCCCGGGGTGCGCAGGGCCGCGAGCTCCGCGCCAGCCAGCGGGTCACGGAAGCGACGCTCTTCGGTGATGCTGACGAGGCCGCGCTCTGCCAGGCGGCGCAGCGTGTCGAGCGAGGCTCCGGTCGCCTGGCGGATCGTATCGGCACTCGCCTGGCGATGTTGGCCGAGCCAGCTCATCACCGCGGTGCCTTTTGAACCCAGGCTGCCCTTGGCGGGCACGGCCGGCGGCGGGTCGACCAGGCTCACGTTCAAGGTCTGCCGCGGCGGCGGGCTGTCGGCGCCTTCGGCCATTCGCGGCGGCAGCAAGAGCGCGATCGCTTCGCCGGGTGGCGCGAACCAGTACTCGGCCAGCCAGCGCGCCAGCGCCAGCTCGGGCTCGCCGAGGAGCGGCTCGGGATCGAGCACTTCCAGGAGCTCGCGGGTCTTGTGGCGCGCGGCCTTTTCCGCATCGGCCGGGCCGAAGACCACCCCGACGAGCTTGCGCGCGCCGAACTGCACACGCACCCGCGTACCGGCTGGCGCCTCGCGACCGACCGGCAGGCGGTAGGTGAAGAGGCTCGCCAGCGGCACCGGCAGCGCGACCTCGACGAAGCGGGCATCCACGGGCGGCTGGGTAGCATGCCAAGTCTGGCTTGACGAGGCGCGGTCGATCGCGCGAAGGCTAAACGGTGGCGGATGGCGACACTGTCTAACGCCGCTGCTGCTGCCGCCCGACCTCGTTCCGCCCCACCTTGGAGCTCGCCCGTCATGACGACCGACTTCGCCAACCTGCCCACCGACATCACCCCTGCAGCCTTCTTCGCGGCGATCGCCGAGGCGCTGAAGGACGAGCCCGCGCCCGCCAACGCGGCCCCGGACAAGCTGCTCCTGCATGTGACTGGCGACGCGGGTGGCACCTGGGCGATGGGCTTCGTCAATGGCCGCCTGGCGATCGACCAGGCTTTGGCGGACAAGGCGCCGCTTCAGGTGACGACCTCGATCGAGGACTTCCGCGCGTTCCTGGCGGGCTCGGTGCGCGACGCCGTCAAGGCCAAGGCCGGCAGCCGCGCGGCGGCCATCGACGCGAAGCAGGTCGCCAAGCTCTTCCGCATCACGACCAAGACCGACCAGGTCAAGCAGTACTCGGGCGACCTCCAGCTCGCGGTCGACAACGGTGCCAGCAAGTATAAGCTGACCCTGACGTTTGGCGGCGGCGCACCGAACCCCGCGGCGCCGACGACGACCATCAGCATCTCGCTCGAGGACTTCCTGGCGCTGACCGGCGGCGAGCTCAACCCGCAGGCCGCCTTCTTCGCCGGCAAGATCCGGCTCGACGGCGACATGAACCTGGCGATGGGGCTGATGGCGATGTCGATGGGCTGAGCCCCGCTTAGAGCCTCGCGATCGCCGTCCAGAGAACATTTCCAAACCTTGTAGTTGACACAGGGCTAGGAATCCTTACCCTCTCGGCGCTTTGCCGCCCGGGAGCGGCCTTCGCGCAACCCGACGAGGGCAACCGGGCCTTCGCGCAACCACAAGGATTCGACAGCTTGTCGAGCTTCGACGAAGCGTTCCTCCACGAGGTTCGCGAGCGGAACGATATCGTTTCGGTCGTCGGGGACTATGTTGCCTTGCGCAAGGCGGGCACGAGCCACAAGGGGCTCTGCCCGTTCCACGGGGAGAAGACGCCCAGCTTTCACGTTCACGGCGACCGGCAGTTCTTCTACTGCTTCGGCTGCCAGACCGGAGGGGATGTGATCAGCTTTGTTCGCGAGGTCAACGGCTACAGCTTCATGGAAGCCGTGCGCCACCTCGCCGAGCGGGCCGGGATCGCGATCCCCGAACGCACCAACGACGGCGACCCGTCGCGGCCGCCGCGCGCTGGCCACGCCTCGCGCGCGGCGCGCGACGGCTTTTACGACATCAATCGGATAGCGACCCGCTTCTTTGTCGAGACCCTTCACACGATGGAGGGCAGCGGCTGCCGCGAGTACCTCCAGAAGCGGGGTCTTCAGCGCGAGACGATCGAACGCTTCGCGCTCGGCTGCGCGCCCGACCGCTGGGATGGCCTGGTCAACGCGCTCCAAAAGGAGAACTGCGACCTCCGGACGGCGGAGTCGCTGGGCCTGCTCGTGAAGAAGCAGGGCAGCTCGAACTACTACGACCGGTTCCGGAACCGGCTGATGTTCCCTATCAAGAACATCGCGGGCGAGGTGCTCGGCTTTTCGGGACGCGCCTTGGGATCGGATCCCGAGACGGCGAAGTACGTGAACTCGCCGGACTCGCCGCTCTACCAGAAGGGCGATAACCTGTATGGCCTGCACGAGGCGCGGCAGGCGATGCGCAAGGCCGGACGCGCGATCCTGGTCGAGGGCAATGTCGACATGGTCCGCCTGTCGGAGATTGGCCTGCCCGAGGTCGTGGCCCCGCTCGGGACGGCGTTGACGCCCGCGCAATGCCGGCTCTTGAAGCGCTTCGTGCCGCAGGCCGTGGCCATCTATGATGGTGACGGGGCAGGGCGGGAGGCGGCGCGGAAGGCGGCGCAGCTGGCCCTGGCCGAGGGTCTGGCGCTGCTCGTGGCGAGCCTGCCGGACAAGGAAGACCCCGACACCTATGCGCGTGCCCACGGCAAAGAAGGCCTCGACAAGCTCATCGGCAAGGCGATGCCGGCCTGGGAGTTCTTGGTCGAGCGCGCGATCGCCGAGACGCGGGGGCGCGAGAGCGCGCAGGGCGCGAAGCTCGCGGTCGAGAAGCTGGCGCCGGTGCTTCAGGACCTGCAGAGCCCCGAAGAACGAGCGATCTACCAGCGCCAGCTCGCCGAGACGCTGCGCCTGGACGAGAAGGTCGTGCACGAGCTCGCGCGCGCGGGCCAGCGCAGGACGGCGGCCCCGGTGGAGGTGAGCCAGCAGCCGGTCGAGGCGCCGCTGCCGATGACCGACATCCGCCTGCTCGAGCTGCTGGTGCTCTTACCGGAGGCGCGCTCCCGCTATGTCGGGCACGACCTCGAGAGCCTCGTCGCCGATCCGCGAACGAAGGCTAGCGCCGAGGCGATCTGTTCCCTCGATGACGCCGACGGCCATGGCGCAATGCCGGACCTCGGCGATGTGCTCAGCGTGCTTCCCCTCGGGCGGGCGCGTGACGACTTGATGAAACGACTGTCGGAGGCTCCGGCCCCCGCGGATGGAGTCGTTGCTTTCGAAGGTTTGTTGAAACAATTGAGGCGCGACGCTATCGAGCGAAAGCTCGACGCGATTCGTCGTGACGAGCGCAGCGCCTGGCTCTCCAAAGATGATGAGTTGGCTTTCCAGCTCGGGCTCGAGAAGACGAAGCTCGGACGGCAATTGGAAAGTCTCAAAGCGGTTCGGGACTGAGGGAACATGGCGAAGCTCACGGAAACTCGAGAGTTCAAAAAGCTCGTGGCACGCGGCAGCGAGCGCGGGTATCTCACCCAGACCGAGGTGAACCGCATGCTGCCCGAGGGCGCGCTAGATGCGGAGCAGCTCGAGAAGGTGCTGCAGTTCCTCAAACACAAGCATCGCATCGAGGTCGTCGAGGACCCGACCGCGGTGAAGCCGGTGCCCGAGGAAGATGACGAGCGCCAGGCGCTGCGTAAGCCCAATGCGGCCGACAAGGTGCTGGCCGACACCTACGGCAAGACCAACGACCCCGTGCGCATGTACCTGCGCAAGATGGGCTCGGTGTCGCTGCTGACGCGTGAAGGCGAGATCGAGATCGCCAAGCGCATCGAGGAGGGCGAGCTCGAAGTGCTCGACGTGCTGCTCGAGACCGACCTCGCGGTGCAGCAGATCCTCGAGCACCAGGCGATGATCGATGGCGGCGAGGTCAACATCCGCGACGTCGTGAAGGACTTGGGCGGCGACGAGAGCTCGGCCGAACTCGAGGACGACGTCTTGAAGCGCGCCGCGCGCGACGTGCTCGAGCGGGCGGAGAAGCTCTTCAAGGACAAGCGCCACCGCCAGAACGAGCGGCTGAAGCACGCGCAGGGCACGGCCGAGTGGGACAAGGACACCCGCAAGATCGATGACCTCACGGGCAAGATCAAACGTGTCTTCGGCGAGCTGCGCTGGAACAAGAAGCTGCTCGACAAGGTCGTCGGCGCCTTCAAGAAGATCGTCGTGCGCGTGCAGCGCGCCGAAGGTCTCATCCGCAAGGCCGAGCGGCGCCTGGGCCTCGGCACCAAGCAGATCCGCAACCTCGCGCGCGAGGCGAAGAAGAACAAGGCCTTCAACCTGAAGCTCCAGGCGGAGCACGGCATCTCGGCCGACGCTCTCCTCGAAGGAGCACGCGTCATCGGCGAGAACTACAAGCGCCTGTTGAAGTCGCAGGAAGCGGCCGAGATGAGCCTCGAGACGCTGCGCGACATCTACAACCGACTTCTGGTCGGCGAGAAGAAGGCCGAGAAGGCCAAGACCGAACTCATCGAGGCGAACCTCCGCCTGGTCGTGTCGATCGCCAAGAAGTACACCAACCGCGGCCTGCAGTTCCTTGATTTGATTCAGGAAGGCAACATCGGCCTGATGAAGGCGGTCGACAAGTTCGAGTACCGCCGCGGCTACAAGTTCTCGACCTACGCGACCTGGTGGATCCGCCAGGCGATAACCCGCGCCATCGCCGACCAGGCGCGCACGATCCGCATCCCCGTGCACATGATCGAGACGATCAACAAGCTCATCCGCACGAGCCGCTATCTCGTGCAGGAGCTCGGGCGCGAGCCGCAGCCCGAAGAGATCGCCGAGAAGATGGACATGCCGATCGAGAAGGTCAGGAAGGTCCTGAAGATCGCGAAGGAGCCTATCTCGCTCGAGACCCCGATCGGCGAGGAGGAGGACAGCCATCTCGGTGACTTCATCGAGGACAAGCGCATCATGTCGCCGTCCGATGCGGTCATCTCGATGAACCTGAGCGAGCAGACGCGCAAAGTATTGGCGACGCTGACACCGCGCGAGGAGAAGGTCCTGCGCATGCGCTTTGGCATCGGCGAGAAGAGCGATCACACGCTCGAGGAGGTCGGCCAGGACTTCTTCGTGACGCGCGAGCGCATCCGCCAGATCGAGGCGAAGGCGCTGCGCAAGCTGCGGCACCCGAGCCGCTGCAAGAAGCTCAAGTCGTTCATCGACCAGTAGCTCTTGGCAGTAGCTCTTGGCAGTAGCTCTTGGCAGTAGCTCTTGGCAGTAGCTCTTGGCAGTAGGTCCTGGCAGTAGCGTCAGCAGCTCGAAAGATTCGCGCACGAGGGGGCGGCCGTCAGGGTCGCCTTTTTCTTGGCGCGCCGTATCGCCTTCGGCTGCCGTTGCTGGCAGGCCGCGTGGACGGCCGAATTGGAGATCGGGCATGCGAGCGGCTTGTTGACTTCCGCATATCGCGGGGCTAGTAGCCGCTCCTCTGTCTGGGCCCATAGCTCAGCGGTGAGAGCCGCCGGCTCATAACCGGTTGGTCCCTGGTTCGAATCCAGGTGGGCCCACCGAACATCGCGAGGCCGCCGCAGGGCGGTCGACGCGAACGAAATCGACGACAGGCATGGGCCGCGTCGAGGTGCTCCGAGGTCCCGCGCGATATGAAAATCAGGTCGAATCCTCGTGGGCCTTCGCTCACGAATCCGAGGACGAGGCCCCAGGGGTCGAAGAGGGTGGACATCACTCTCGCCGACAACCGAAGGGGACGAGCCGAGGGCGACCAGCGTGGGTTGCGTCGCTGGACAGCTGGGTCTTCGGACCCGGACGACGTGCCGTTCTTGACGTCGGTCATGCCCTGGCTCGGCCAGGGGGATCGTGCGTTCGGATCTGGGCCCGGCACCCTTGCATCTTCCCTCGGCCCGCGAGGGCCAGTGTCACCCATTCCAAGGGATTGGCTATGAATCCGACGATCGCGGGATTGATCGAGCTTCAGCGTATCGATGACGAGATCCGCACGCACAAGAAGCAGCGTGACGAGCTCGCGGCCAACCTCGAGCGCCTGCGCAAGATCCTGACCCAGATGGGCACGAGCCTTGGCGAGAAGCGCGCCCGTCTCGCCGAGAACGAGCGCTGGTCCAACGACAAGCGCACCGATCTGCAGGCCGACGGCGAGCGCATCAACAACGCGAAGACGAAGCTCGTCGCGGTCAGCCGTACCAAGGAGTACCAGGCGATGACCAAGGAGCTCGACAACCTCCGGAAGAAATTCCAGGAGGACGAGGCCGAGCTCCAGCGCCTGCAGACCGTCATCACCGACACCCAGGCTCTCGTCTCCGCCGAAGAGGCGAAGCTCGCGGAGATCCAGAGCGAAGTGCAGCGCGAGGAGGCGACGAGCTCCGAGCGCCTGGGCGAGCTCGACAGGATCATCGGCGCGGTCGCCGGTCGCAAGAACGAGATCGGCGAGAAGCTGCCCAAGGCGATCGTCACGAGCTACGAGCGCATCCTGTCGAAGCGCGATGGCGTCGCGGTGAACCCGGCGGTGCTGGGGAGCTGCTCGGGCTGCAAGATGCGCGTGCCGCCGCAGACCTGGGTGAAGATCCAGATGGGCAAGGAGATCTTCCAGTGCGCGAACTGCCAGCGCTATCTGTACTACACGGTGCAGGCGTCACAGGCGCTTACGCATTGAGCGTGGCGGCCCGCTGACGCGGGCGTGCTCGGAATGAAGGCGGCGCGGGAGACCTCGGCCGCCTTTGTCGTATCGGGCGTGGGCGTGGACCTACTGACGCCGCAGCGACTCGATTGCGGCCTTGAAGTCCTCGGGGATCCTCGCCGACAGGCGCAGCCTCTTGCCGGTCGTCGGGTGCGTGACCTCGATCTCGGCGGCGTGCAGCATGTGCCGCGGCACGGTCACCGGGTCGCGACGGTCGCCGTAGCGCGTATCGCCGAGCAGCGGGTGGCCGAGCTCGGCCATGTGGATGCGGATCTGATGGTGGCGTCCGGTCTCGGGCCGGACCTCGACGAGCGCGCCCCAGAAGCCGACTTTCTCGACGAGCTTCCAGCGCGTGATCGCTTCCTTGGCGCCTTCGCCCGAGCCCGACTCCCAGCGCTCGAAACCAGTGCCGGCGGCGAGCTTCACGAAGTAGCTCTTGTGGGTACCTTCGGGCCGGGGCTGGCCGCGCACGAGTGCCAGATAGCGCTTCTCGACCGTGTGCTCTTTGAAGGCGTCTTCGAGCGCCTGTAACGCGGTCGCGTTCTTCGCGAAGATCACGAGGCCGCTCGTGTCGGCGTCGATACGATGCACCGGCTCCGCGCTCGGATAGGCCTCTTTTATCAATGCGACCAGGTTCGCGCCCTTCTTGCCGTCACCCGGCACGACCTGCAGGTTGGCGGGCTTGTCGTACACGATGAGGTCGGCGTCGTCGTAGACCACCCGGTCGCGGTCGAAGGCCTGGCGTCGCTTCTGGATCTGGCGCTCGGGCAGCACCAGCTCGACCACGTCCCCGGCTTCGAGCACGCGCGAGCCGAAAGTCTCGAGCCGCCCGTTGACGAAGCACTGGCTCGACTCGAGCAGGCGCTTCGCCTCACGCCCCGACATCTCGCCGCCCGACTCCATCACCACGAACTTCGCGAGCGTCACGCCCGCCTCATGCTTGATTGTGTGCGCGTTCGGGCCCGGCTTCCTCGGGGGCGGTGCGCGCCGCTTGCCGCCCGGCGTCGGAGCGTTCGTCGGTCGCGCCGCCATGGCGGGTGCCCCGGGCTTTGCACCGGGCTTGCCGCCGCGCGCCGGCCGTGCTGCCGAGGGCCGCGGTGCGGAAGCGCCTTTCTTGATTCGGGTCATGGTCCCCTCGATACCGCGCGTTCCGAGTATCAACCACTGGCACACCCACTCAAACGTGCCCAGATGCTAGGAGCGAAGGAGCGAGCGCGGAGGCGTACTTGAGTACGCCGCACAAGCGAGTGACTGAGCGACGACGCAGATCGGTGCGTTTCAGTGGGTGTGCAGGGCGAGAGACCTGTAAGCCGAGTTTTGTCCCGACCCTCTGTTACCTCGGGGCCGGTGATGGTCATTCATCTGGGCGTCGCATTACTGCGCCGCTCGAGCGATACACCCGCAGGGACTCGGACGGGCCGTCCGTGGCCGTCGTGGCTTGCGCCAGGTCGATCAGCCCCGCGTTCGATCTTGCTCCAGGTGGGGTTTACCGGCTCCCCATGTCACCATGGGATGCCCGTGAGCTCTTACCTCACGCTTTCACCGTGACCTCCAAAGCTTTCGCCGGGAGGCGGTCTACTCTCTGTGGCACTTTCCCTGAGGTCACCCTCGCTGGACGTTATCCAGCACCATCGCCCTGTGGAGCTCGGACTTTCCTCCCGCTTCCAACGCCCGATCACTCGGTCGCCGGTCACGAGCGACCCTCCGTTCACTCGCCCTGCACGCGGGCCAATTAGCAACCCGACCCACGAAGGTCAACGTTCATCCCTTCGAGACCTCTGACGCAGCCCCGTTCCAGGCGGGTCCGCAAGAAATAGAGACCGAATGGTTCCGCTTCTTGGAGGCGTCGCGCGCGTGTGCCACAAGCCCGCTTCATCAACGTCGCGGGCGCAAGGCACAACGAAATCGTCACGGGGGACCGGCGGCTTCGGTGGTCGACCTCTATGGACCCCTATGGACGGCCCGAGCGCGGTGTTATAGAGCGCGTTCCGCCCGCTTCACGGGCGCCACGACGGAGCTCCAGCATGCCGCTTCCCCCGAAGAAACCCGGTCCGATGACGTGGGACGACTTCACCGATCGGCTCAAGGCTATCTACTGGCCCGGTCTCGCACCCGTGGCGCGCCAGCTCTCGCGGCCGCTGGCCGAGGGCGAGACGAAAGTCGTGCCCGACGACATCTGGCAAGCGGCGATCGTGATCTTCCCCGACCCCGATGGCTGGCTCGGCAACCCGGTGCCGCAGCTCAAGGGCAAGACCCCGCTCGAGGCGTTGACGCGCGGTCAGGACCAGGACGTGCGCGGGATCATCATGGGGGTCGCCGACTTCTTCCTGCCCGACCCCGATGAGGTCGTGCCGTGGGAGGAGTTCGAGCAGGCCGTCGCCGACCAGGACGCGCGTGAGGCCGCGGAAGCTGCGGCCGCCGCGGGTGCCAGCGCGGACATCAAAGACGAGGCGGGTTGAGCGCAGCGCTGCCGAACGCCTCTCGCGAGGTGCGCATCCTCGTCGCTGAGCCGTCGCGCACCCTGTCGGCGCTCATCCGGGCGGCGCTCGCGGAGCTCGGCGCCGAGATCGAGATGGCTGCCGACGGCGCGCATGCGTTGGCGTTGGCGCGGGCGCGGTTGCCCGATCTGCTGGTGTGCGATCAGGGCCTGCCGGGGCTCGATGGCTATGCGCTCGCGCATGCGCTCAAGCAGCTGCCGGGCGGCAAGAAGGTCGCGACGTTGTTGCTCGTGCCCGACCACGCGAACCCTGATCCGGAGCGTCTGGCCTACGTCGGGATCCAGGACGTGCTCTCGAAGCCCTTCGAGCGCGCGGTCTTGCTAGAGCGCGTGCGCGGTATGTTGGCGCTGCCAGACCGGGCGCGTCCGATCCAAGAGCCGGCGCGGACGAGCGCTCCGATGGTCGGCGCAGCGAGCACCTCGCGCAACCTGACGCGACCTTCGGACTCGTTTGTACCCAGCGGCCGAGCCGTGTCTTCGGCGGAGATCGAGGCGCTGGTGAACGAGGTGATCGAAGCCCGACTCGAAGCCCGGCTCGACGCGCGTCTCGGCGCACTCGTGACCCAGCGCTTGCCGGCTTTGCTCGATGGTGCGCTTGCACGTCTGCTACCGGGTGCGGTCCTCGAAGCGACCCAACGCGCGGTGGCTGAGCGTGTACCGGCGGCCGTCGAAGGGGCCGCGCGTAATGCGCTGGCGGAGTTCGCGACCCCGACGCGCATCGACCGGATCGTCGCTGACATCGCACGGCAGGTGGCCGAGCGGTCGGTCGCCGAGGCGTTGGCACCGCTCGTCGCGGGCGCGGTCGAGTCGGTCAAGGCGCGGGTCGAGGGCGAGCTCCTCGGGCGCCTCGATCAGTTCGCGAAGAACGAGCTGCCGGCGCGGCTCACGTCGCACGCCGAGCAGATCGTCTGGAAGGTCGTGCCGACGATCGCTGAAGACCTGGTGAAAGAAGAGATCAAGCGGCTCACGTCCGAGTAGTCGCGATAGCCTGTCTGGAAGTGAGAATCTGATGCCGATCGAGATGCCCAAAGCCTACGAGCACGCCGAGGTCGAGTCCAAGTGGTACCCGGTGTGGCTCGCGAAGAACTGGTTCCACGCTGCGGACAGCTCCGACAAGCCCCCGTATTGCATCGTGATTCCGCCGCCCAACGTCACCGGCTCGCTGCACATCGGGCATGCGCTGACAGTCACCCTCGAAGACATCCTCATCCGCTGGAAGCGCATGCAGGGCTTCAACACGCTGTGGATGCCGGGCACCGACCACGCTGGGATCGCGACCCAGATGGTCGTCGAGCGCGAGCTCGCCAAGGAAAAGAAGACGCGCGTCGGCCTTGGCCGCGAGGCGTTCGTCGCCGAGGTGTGGCGCTGGAAGGACAAATACCACGCGCGCATCAGCGAGCAGCTGCGCGTGATGGGGGTGTCGATCGACTGGGAGCGCGAGCGCTTCACGATGGACCCGGGTCTCTCACGCGCGGTCCGGCACACGTTCGTGAAGCTGCACAAGGACGGCTTGATCTACCGCGCGAACCGGCTCGTGAACTGGTCACCGGGGATCCAGACCGGCCTCTCCGACCTCGAGGTCGAGCATCGCCAGGTCAAGGGCTCGCTCTGGCACATCGCCTACCCGGTGACCGGCAGCGACGAGAAGCTCGTCGTCGCGACGACCCGCCCTGAGACGATGCTCGGCGATACGGCGGTCGCGGTGCATCCAGACGACCCGCGCTATCAGCACCTCATCGGCAAGACCGTCGAGCTGCCGCTCACCGGGCGCCAGATCCCGATTATCGGTGACGCGATCCTCGTCGACCGTACCTTTGGCAGTGGTGCCGTGAAGGTCACACCGGCCCACGACTTCAACGACTTCGAGACCGGCAAGCGGCACCACCTGCCGTCCCTAGCGGTGCTCGACAAGCACGCGAAGCTCAACGAGAACGCGCCCGAAGCCTATCGTGGGCTCGACCGCTTCGAGGCGAGAAAGCGGATCGTCGCCGACCTCGAGGCGCTGGGCCTGATGGTCAAGATCGAAGACCACATGCTCAATCTCGGCTACTGCCAACGCACCCAGGTGGTCGTCGAGCCGATGCTCTCGCCGCAGTGGTACGTGGTCGCGAAGCCGCTCGCCGACAAGGCGATTGAGGCGGTCGAGAGCGGCCGCACGACATTCACTTCGGAGGAGTGGAAGAAGACGTTCTTCCACTGGATGACCCACATCAAGGACTGGTGCATCTCGCGCCAGCTCTGGTGGGGCCATCAGATCCCGGCCTGGTTCTGCGACACGTGCAACCATATCACCGTCTCCCAGAGCGACCCCGAGCGCTGCGAGAGATGCGGCAGCACGCTCATCCACCAGGACGAGGACGTGCTCGACACCTGGTTCTCATCGGGGCTCTGGCCATTCTCGACGCTCGGCTGGCCCGACGAGACGGCGGCCTTGAAGACGTTCTACCCGAACGCAGTGATGGAGACGGGCTTCGACATCCTGTTCTTCTGGGTCGCGCGCATGATGATGCTCGGCATCTACTGCATGGGCGACGTGCCGTTCCGCACCGTCTACATGCACCCGATGGTGCGCGACGAGCGCGGCCAGAAGATGTCGAAGACGCGCAACAACGTAATAGACCCCCTCGATCTCACAAAGGACGTCGGCGCCGACGCGCTTCGCTTCACGCTCGCGGCGCTGACGACCCAGGGCCATGACCTGAACTTCAGCCCCGCGCGCCTGGAAGGTTATCGCGCCTTCGGCAACAAGATCTGGAACGCGACCCGCTTCGTGTTCATGCAGCTCGAGGAAGGGCAGATAGTCGAGCCCCTGAATGAGGACGACCGCAAGGTCCTGTCGGTCGCCGATCGCTGGGTGCTGCACGCGCTCGAGCGCACCATCGGCGAGGTCACAGCGTGCCTCGATCGCTTTGACTTCGCGGCGGCCGCCAACGGGATCTACCAGTTCTTCTGGTCCTACCTGTGCGACTGGTACATCGAGCTGTCGAAGCCCGCGCTGCGCGAGCCGGGGCCGGCCGCGGACCTCACGAAGAAGGTGCTGATCCATACGCTCGACCAGGCGCTGCGGTTGCTGCACCCGTTCATGCCGTACCTCACGGAGGAGCTCTGGACGCGGCTGCCGATGCGCCACTCGTTTGTCGCCGGGACCCACGACTCGGGCTTCGCCGGCGAGAGCATCTGCATCGCGAGCTGGCCGACCGCGAGCGGGCTTTACCAGGACCACGCGGCGGCGGCGCTGCTCGACCAGCAGATTTCCGTCATCGTCGCCGTGCGCACGGTCCGCGGCGAGAACCGGATCGCACCCAAGGTCGCGTTGCCGATCATCGTGTCGGCGCCGGATGCGGCGACCGCGGCGCTCGTCGAAGCGGCGCGTGGCGGCCTGGCGTTGCTCGCGAACGTGCAGCAGTTGACGACCGGCGTCGCGCTCGAGCGTCCGCCCAAGAGTGCCGTCGCGATGGCCGGGGCCTGCACCGTATTCGTGCCGCTCGAAGGTCTCATCGATGTCGGCGAGGAGACCTCGCGTCTCGACAAGGCGATCGGTAAGCTCGACAAGGACATCGAGAAGTTTGCGACCAAGCTCGCTAACGAGCGCTTCGTGAGCAATGCTCCGGCCGAGGTCGTGCAGGAGCTGAAAGATCGGTTGGCGGAGGCGCGCGGGGCGCGTGCGGCCTATGCGGACAACCTGGCCCAGCTGACGGGGGGAACATGAACCTGGCTAAATTGGGCGGCGTGATTGCCTTACTGCTCGGCGGCTGCGCGGACAAGGATGAGATCAAGTCGCGCCTCGACGTCGATGCAAGCGCCGAGACGACCGGCGACGCGGCGGATGGTACGGCCAGCGAGACCGGCTCGCCTGATGTGACCACCGACTCGCAGGTCGATGGCACCACCGAAGTGTCCGATACGACGGCGGATACGGTCACGCCGGGCGATGTCGTCAACGACGTCGAGGTGAGCGAGACTGTAAATGACGCATCCGATGTTGCGGATACGGCTGACGTGCCGGTCACGCCGTGGGACGTCGACCCCGATGCGCCGTGGGCGCTCGGTCGCCCCATCGCCATCGCGGGCAGTGACGGCCCGGCCGACATCGCCGCACCGGTGACCAGCACGGGCCGCTACACGGCGCTCGTGCCGGTCGGGATCGCATCCGGTGCCGTCGTCGCGGACGGACGCAGCTTCGTCGCCCCCGACGTCGGTGGTCACGCGGCGATCGTCGCGCTGAGCGGCGATCTCCTGGCGCCGTCGCTCGGCACAATCGTCTATCTCGACGGGCCGCTGACCACCCCGGAACGACCGTCACTCGCGGTCTGCGACGGGGCCGTCTACGCGACGATCAACGAAAAGAACGGGTCAGCCTCGCGCCTCGTGCGCCTGTCGGCCGACCTCGAGGCCATCGACGTCGCGTTGTTCGGCGCCCTGCCGGGGCTCGGCCACTCGGTACGCCTCGGCGCCCCGACCTGCGGCGGGCCGGGCTTCGTCGTGACGCTCGATGCAGTCGGCGGTGCGTCCTTCACGGCGCCGGACGGCAAGAAGTCGGAGTTCAACGCGAGCCAGACCGAGAACAAGACGCTCATCGTCAACGGCACTCGCATCTTCGCCGAGAACGCGGCCCAGGTCGTGTCGGCGACCTCGATGCGGATCCTCCAGCTCGTCGCGGGCGCGGGCAAGGTCGTGTTCTACGTCGGCGAGGCCACCGTGCAGCGCCAGATCGGCGACACGCTCCTGCAGCCCGGCGACCAGCTCGTCTACAATCACGACTACGCGGTCGGCACCGGCGGCAGCATCGCAAGCCAGGGTTGGTTTGGGCGCGAGGACATTGCGCTCGTTGCGACCGCGCCGAACGGGCGCTTCGCGGTGGCCTGGATCGACGTGACGGCCGGCGCTACCCCGGCCGACCCCGAGCTCATCGAGATCGTCGTGTCGGTCTTCGAGCCGGGCGGCGCGCGCGCCTGGAACAAGCGCTCGTCGGCCTGGGCGGTCGATCGCATCTCGTTCGACAGCGACGGCGACCTGCGCATCGCGGGGCGCTTCCGGAGCCTCGAAGTGATCGGCGTCGCGACCGCTCCGGTCGGGCTCGAGGACGCGTTCCTAGCGGTGCTCGGCGGGGCCGATGGCGTGCGCAAGCGTCATGGGGTGCTGGGCGTGCCGGGCGTTGCCACCACGCTCGTTGGCCCTGTGTTCGACGCGGTTGGAAGCGGTGAGTGCGCCGCGGCAGGCTCGCTCGACGCGGTGATCGCTGTCACCGGTCCAACGCGTCTGGCGATCGGTGTCGGCGCCGCGGCGCGTTGCGCCAGCCAGGCCCTGACCGCGGGCGATGGCGTCTTGCGCATCGGTACTCCGACGACCACGCCAGCGGCGACGGATGCCACCGACTTCTGGCTCGCGTTCGGCGGGCCCGCGTTGGGCGGCGCCCTCGGTACCCCGTGGCCGGCCGCCGCGGCCCAGGTCGGTCCCGTGCGCGTGCGCTTCGTGAGCCCGCTGTGAGCATGGCGGGATCGACCTGGCGCCGCGTCCTCATCGTGCAACCTTCGGTGCAACCTCCGGGCGGCGGCAACGGTGTCGCGGCGTGGATGATCCAGGCGCTGCAGCGCGACCACGAGGTCTCGGTCTTCACGCTCGACAGCTTCGATGCCGAGCCCATCAATCGCTTCTACGGCACGAACATCGACGGTGCCCGCATCCACGTGGTGAAGGCGACACCGCGCTTTTACCGACTGCTGACGAAGCTCGCGATGCCGCTCGCGCTCCTGAAGAGCAGCCTGCTCTTTCGCGAGCTGCACAGACTTCCCGATCAATGGGACCTGACGATCACCGCCAACAATGAAGCGGATCTGCACCGTCCAGGGATCCAGTATGTCCACTATCCGGCCTATCTCCGGCCCCGGCCGCAGGTCGACCAGCGTGCCTATCACCTCTCGCACCTGAGGGACGTCTACTACTCGGCGTGCGATCGACTGGCCGGGGTGACGCGCGCTGGCGTGATGCGCAATCTGTCGCTCGTCAACTCGGACTGGACCGGCCGCCTGATGGAGGGATGTTACGACGGCGCCAGGACGATCACGCTCTATCCGCCGGTCGCGGGCGACTTCCCCGTGATCCCGTGGGAAGCGCGCGCGCCGAACTTCGTCTGCATCGGCCGCATCGCCCCCGAGAAGGGGCTCGACCGCATCATCGATATCCTGAAGGCGGTGCGGTCGCACTTCCCGGCGCTGCGCCTGAGTGTCATCGGTACGCGCGGCCCCGAGGCCTACACCCACCACATCCTCGGCCGCATCGAGGCTGAGCGCGAGTGGGTGACACTGCACGAGAACATCTCGCGCGCCGCGCTGGTACAGGTCGTCGCGAGCCATCGCTTCGGCCTGCATGCGATGGCCGAAGAGCACTTCGGCATGGGCGTCGCCGAGATGGTGCGGGCCGGGGTCGTCACCTGGGTGCGCAACGGCGGTGGCCAGGTCGAGATCGTCGGTCAGGACGAGCGCCTGCTCTATCAGAGCAACGCCGAGGCGGTCGCGAAGATCTGCGCCGCGCTCGGCGACGAGGCGCACGCGTTGAAGTTGCGCGAGCACATCCTGGCGCAGCACGATCGTTTCTCGGAGGAGGTGTTCGTCGATCACTTCCGCAGCATCGTGGCCGATTGGTTTGGCGCGCGTGATGGCGTGCGCAACGTCGTTCCGGGCTCGTCTGGTAACTTCGATAATTCATTACGGAATAGCAGATGATGTTGGGCAACGTCGTCGTCACCGGCGGCGGAACCGGCGGCCACGTCTTCACCGGCATCGCGGTGCTCGACGAAGTGCGGCGCCGGAATCCGAGCGCGCGTACCACCTTCCTCGGCAGCGCGTCGGGGCACGAGGCGCGGCTCGTCCCACCTTCGGGGCATGGCCTCGAGACGCTCGATGTGTGGCCACTGCGCCTCAACGGCGTGGAAGGGGCGGCCAGGGCGCTCACCTACATACCGGGCGCGGTGCTCGCCGCCGCTCGGACCCTGCGCGCTTCGCGGCCCGAGGTGGTGCTGGGCGTCGGCGGAGCGGCGTCGGGGCCGACACTCATTGCGGCCCGCGCGCTCGGGATCCGGACGCTCCTGCATGAGCAGAACGCCGTGCCGGGGCTCGCCAATCGGCTCGCGGGCAGCTTCGTCGCGAACATCCTCGTCGGGTTGCCGCAGGTGCGCGGCCGCTTCGTGGCGCGGCCCGATGTCGTCTGGACAGGTAACCCGGTGCGGGGCGATCTGCTGGCGTCGCTCTGGGCCCACGTCCCGCGCCAGGCGCAAGGTACGGCAGCTGACCCGATCGTCGTGCTGGTGCTGGGTGGCAGCGACGGCTCATCGTTTCTGAATGCGCGTATGCCGGCCGTCATCGCGCGCGCCGTGCTCGAAACCAGACAGCGCAAGGCGGCCCTGGGCGACGCGTCCGGCTGTCACGTGCGGGTGCTGCACCAGGCCGGCGGTGCCCAGGCCGAGCGAATCGAAGCGGCTTATGCCCGCGAGAGCCGCGATGCTGGTGGCGTGCAAGCCACTGTGACCTCGTTTGTCGGTGACATGGGAGCGGCCTATCGAGCGGCTCACATCGCAATTGCACTGGCCGGCGCGGGCACACTGGCCGAGCTGTCGCTGACGGGGGTAGCGACGATCGTCGTGCCGCTCGCGACCTCGGCTGACGATCACCAGCGCGAGAACGCGATGCACTTCGCCCGCCACGGTGCGATCCGTCTCCTCGATCAACGTGCGCTCGAGCGTGACGACAGCGCGGCCACCAGCGAGTTGGCGCAGCTCTTCGGGGACGCCACGATGCGTGCGTCGCTCGGTGCCCGCTTTCGCGCGCTGGCCACGCCGGGTGCGGCCGCGGCCATCGTCGATCGACTTCAGGGCAGGACCCGGTAGATGACGCCCCCCTGCGAGTAGGACACCGCCTCGAACAGGGCCGGATCGGGCCGCACAAGGAACAGCAGCTGCGACAGCACCGACTCGTACAGCGCGCGGTCCATGTAGAGAGTCATGCCGACGTGCTTGATGTTGACGATGCAGGCGCGACCCTCGGCCTCGAGCTCCGTGTCGCGTGAGCGAACACGGCCGCCCTCGGTGACGACATCGGTCACCTTGTAGACCTTGATGCGCTCGCCGCGCGGACCGACGAGCTGCTTTTGGGCGCTGTCGAAGACCCAGCCTGTGCGTGTGACCGGCGTGCCATCGGGGCGCAATTGATTGACGACGAGGAACGGGATCTGGTTGAGCTCCGCCTCCGGCAGGAGGCCCTTGGCGAACCGTGCCTTGGCGACGTTGGGCACGATCTGGACGATGCGCCACGGAATATAGAAGAAGATCTGCCGCGTCGGAGCCGGCAGCGGCACACGGCCTTCGCGCAATGCTGGCACGAAGTCCGACGCCGGCTGGCCGCTCTCTGTCGTCCATTTTCGGATGACGTCCCCGATGATGTCCGTGAGCGGAGGGTGCTTGACCTGCTCCTCCACGGCCAACCGCGACAGGGCCGCGGCCTCGCGCTGCGAGCTCGTGAACAGGACCTCGGAGGCGATCCAGACGTCTACGTTCTGCTTTGTGCCGTCGACGAGCGTAGTAACGCCGGCGTGGTACCAGGCGCCGTACGCGTAGTCCCACCAGCTGATCATGAAGTCGCCTGGGCTCACCCGCTTGCTCAGCGCATTCAGTTGCATGGCCTCGTTCGTGCCGAGTGCCGTGCGTGGCGGGTAGTCGAGGCTGTGCGCAATGGCGGGACCGATCGCCAGCATCGACAGCACCGCCGCCGCCGTCAGCTCCGCGACCTGGGGGCGCCGCGGGAAGCCGCGCGCGACGAGTCGTGCGCTGAGAGTCATGAGCCAGATGTTGCCGAGCGCGACCACCGGCACGGCAAAGATCGTATAGCGCTGGCCGCCGACGGCGAGCACCGTGCCGAGCGCCAGGAGCGGTGCCAGGAGCAGCAATGGGCGAAAGCGCCAGCACGCGAGCAGGTAGCCGATGACGCCGCTGATGACCAACGCGGGATGGCCGGAGACGCGCTCGCCCAGAGCCTTCAGCGTCGGATTTGCGAGCTCCGCGACCGTCTCGCCAAGCCCCGGGAACTGGATTCCCAGGCCCTGCATGTGACCACCGCCGCCAAAGCGGATCCCGACGATGCCGAGCACCATGTCCATCGAGCGGCTCTGCCATAACACGACGAAGAGCGTCGCCACCGTCGCCACCACGAGCGGCCATAGCGGCAGCCGCACGCGGCTCAGGCCGAGCTCCAGCGCGCCGATGAGAAGGCAGCGCAGCCAGAACGGAATCGGCAGGAACGCGATGAGCAGGGCCAGCGCGATGCGATAGGCATAAGGCTCACGCCGCGCGAACACGACCGCGTAGCCGAACGCTCCCAGCACGATCGCTGCCAGCACCCGCTCCGACCCGGGATGCATGTAGGGCGCCGCGACCGCCAGCAGCCCGGCGACCGTGCCAAACCAGGTCCTCCTGCGCCAGAACGCGCTGATCGTCAGCGTCACGACCGCGAGGATGTAGGTGATCGACACCATGTCGGTGTCGAAGTAGCCAGGCACCGTTCGGTTCCAGTACGAAAAGCCGAGCACCACCACGAGCGACGTGAGGAATCCCCACGCGAGCTGCCCCAGGGCGAGCCCGAGCAACACCAACGGAATCGCCACGAGCGGCGCTAGAAACGCCGGCATCCATTGGCAGACCGCCTCGACCGGCAGGCCGAGCACCTTCACGATCGTGCTCGTGAGGAGCACGAGGATGTTCTCCCCGCTGTCGGGCACGCGCGGGTTGGCAGCGAGGCTGCCGTCGACCTCGTTCTTCACGCCGGAGGCATAGTAGTACGCGTCGGCCGTCGTCAGGAGGCGGTGCCCCTCGAAGCTCGAGTTCGGCATCGCCTCGGCGCTCGACAGCCAGGCGGCCCGCATGCCGAAGCCAAGCACCCAGGCCAGCGCGATGGCCCCGAACACGAGCCAGCGGGTGCGACGCCCATAGCGACCGAGCTTGTCCGCGTGGCTCTGTTGCGGCCCGATGATCGATGCCGCAGAGGAGGCGGGCTCCGATCGCGGTGTGGCCTTCGGTCGAGGCTGCGCAGCGGTCGCCTCGCCGGTTGTCGCGTCGGTCCGGCCACTCGAACGCATCTTCTTCGATCGCTTCGCAGTCATCGTTGCAAGCACTCCGCAAAGACAGGGGTCTGGTGTTGCCGGGCGACCAACTCGAACGCCGCAACCGCTAGCGGCTCGGCGTGCTCGGGATCGTCGACGAATCGCGCGCATGCAGCCGCGATTGCCTCGGCGCCGTCCGCCAGTACGAGCTCGCGCCCGTCGCTCACGTCGAGCCCGAAGGCCCCGATCGTGGTGGCGATCACCGGTACCCGATGAGCAAACGCCTCGAGCAACTTGATGCGCGTGCCACCACCCGCCCGGAGCGGCACGACCATCGCGTCGGCCGCCGCGAGGTGTGGCGCCATGGCCGCCACCGGCCCATGGAAGACGACGTTTGGATCCGCGCGCAGGCGCGCCTCGAGCCAGCGCGGGGCACCGCGGCCAACGACATGTAGCGCGAACGAGGAGGTCGACCTGAGGCTGCGCAGTCGCGGCAACACCTCGTCGACCAGCACCCGCAGCGCGTCGATGTTCGGGTAGTACGCAAGCGCGCCGACGAACAGGAATCGTGTCGGCCCGGGAGCGCGCGGCGCTCGCGGCAGCGCCGGCAGATCGACCACGTTGGGGAGCACCCGCAGCTCGAGCTGCGGCATGCGGGCCGCGAGCCAGTCGGCGTCGCTGCGTGACCCGACGTAGGCCCGATCGAAGCGCGGCAGGAAGGCCTCTTCCAGGGCCACGAGCCGTTCGGAGAGCGCCCGGTAGAAGGCGGCTATGGCCGTATCACCGAGGCGCTGCGCGAGCTCGGCGATAGCGCGCGCGACCTCCGATTCGAGGTCGTCGAGGTCGATCTCGGCGCGCGCGGGTCGCGGCGAAGGCAGGGCGGCAGCGGCGGCCAGCCGGAACGCGTGAAAGGCATGGAAGACGGGCGTTCGGCGCGCCCGACGTTCACCGGCAAAGAGCCGCGCGCCTCGCGTCAGCGCGGTGGTCACGCGGTCGGCCCGCGGCAGCACGCGATGGGCAGCGGTGGCCATATTCGCGACCAGGGTCGAGCGTGGCCAGGCCAGGGCCGCGCGGCGCAACAAGAGCTCACCTGGCAACGGGTCGAGGCGCGGGCTCCAACGCGCGTCACCCGCGACCGCCCGGAGGCTCGTCCACAGCGGCCGACACAACGTCACCTCGACCGGCCCGCGCTCGGCCAGGGCCGCGACCGTTCGGGCAGCGCGCTGCTCGACGCCGACACCCGCCCTACGCGGCGCAACCGGAGTCGCGAGCAGGGTCACCTGGGGGCCTCGGGCAAGGCAGCCGAAGGCGACACTATGGCCCTCGGTCGGGATGGTCTTTTCGGGGCTCATCAAATAGAGTCCGTCTCCGCAATCGCGAGGCGACAGACAGCCGCGCGCATCGCCGCATACCATCCACTGCAGAGGCGCGCGACCTTGGAAAGGGTGATCGAACCAGGAGCCACCCGGCGCAACTATTGGCGCCGGCTCCGACAAAACCGCCATCTCATCGCACACATGGCGTGGTCGGACCTCCTCGTGCGCTACAAGCAGACCTACCTCGGTCTGGGCTGGGCGGTCGTCCAGCCGCTCATGAGCATCATCATCTTCACGCTCGTGTTCGATCGCCTCGCGCGGCTGCCATCGGTTGGCACGGCGCCCTATCCGCTGGTCGTGTTCGCGGGGCTCCTGCCCTGGCAATTCTTCGCCAACTCGCTCATGGCCGTCTCCGGCTCGCTCGTCGCCGAGCGTGAGCTCATCACCGGCGTGCAGTTCCCGCGCCTCGTGTTGCCGCTGAAGTCGCTCGCGGTCGCGGCCCACAACACGCTCGTGTCGTTCGCGATCCTGCTGATAGGGCTCCTTGCCTACGGCTATCTGCCCGATTGGCGCTTCATCTGCTTTCCGTTCTTCGTCTTTTTCGCAGGCCTGACCGCGATGGCGCTGGGTCTCTGGATCGCCGTTCTGAACGTGCGCTATCGCGACTTCCAGTACCTCGTGCCGTACTTCTTGCAGCTCGGCATGTACATCTCGCCGGTCGGCTTCGCGACCAGCATCGTGCCGGGGAAGTGGCGCTTCCTCTACTCCCTCAATCCCCTTGTCAATGTCATCGACGGCTCACGCTGGTCGCTGTTCCGCGGGTCGGCCAGCGTGCACATGGAGGCGACCTTCGTGTCGTTCACGCTGGTCCTCCTGCTGCTGTGGGGTGGGATCTGGTTCTTCAGGCGCGCCGAGGGCACGCTCGCGGACCACATCTGACCGCGCCGTCCCCGGCAGAACGGCCGCGGGCACCCATTCCTGGAGTGAGTCGACGATGCAGCCGATCATCAGCGCCAATGGGCTCTCGAAGCGCTACCTGCTCATGCGCAGCCGCGGCCGCAGTGAGTGGATAACCGCGGGCGTCGCACGCGGCGCGGCGTCGGTCGTAAAGCGCATCCTGATGCCGTGGCGCAAGAGCGGTCCCAAGCCGGAGCTCACCGAGCTGTGGTCCCTCGCGGACGTCACCTTCGACGTCAACGCCGGCGAGGTGATAGGCCTCGTCGGCCACAATGGCGCGGGCAAGACGACGCTCTTGCGGGTGCTCAGCGGCATCACCGAGCCGACGCGCGGCCGCGCCGTTATCCGCGGGCGTCTCAACAGCCTGCTCGAGGTCGGCATCGGCTTTCACCCAGAGCTCACCGGGCGCGAGAACATCTACATGAAGGCCGCCATCCACGGCATGCGCAAGGACCTCGTCGTCAAGCACGTCGACGAGATCGTCGCCTTCGCCGAGGTCGACGACTTCCTCGATACGCCGCTCAAGCGCTACTCCGCCGGCATGCGCAGCCGCCTCGGGCTGGCGATCGGCATGGTGCTCGAGCACGAGGTGATGGTCGTCGACGAGGCGCTCGCGGTCGGCGACGCACGCTTCCGGGCGCGCGCCAGTGACCGCATCCGCAAGTCCGCGACGTCGGGCATGACCACCGTGTTCGTGAGCCACGACCTCGGCCAGATCCGCGACCTGTGCGCGCGCAGCCTGCTGATGGATCGCGGCCGGCTCGTCGCCGACGGGCCGACGGCCGAGGTGCTCGACACGTATCTGCGCGTCTCGGTCGCGACCGGCGGCGCCGCCGAACGCGACTTTCGCATCGGTGAGACCCGCCACCTACGCCGCCTGCGCATGATCGGCCCGGCAGGTCCCAGCGCCCGCTTCGACCCCGGCCAGCCGTTCGCGGTCGAGATCGCGGTCGACGGGGTTCGCGGCGCCGTCGACCTCGAGGCGCGCATCATCATCGCCAATGCCCAGGGGCAGCCACTGTTCCGCTTCCGCTCGGCCATGACCGGCCTCGACCTCGGCGCGCGCGATGCGGCCGAGCTGGTCGTGCGTGCCGATATCGCCGAGCTGCCGCTGACGCCGGGTCACTACACGCTTGGCCTCGAGCTCGGCCGTGGTCGGGGCCTACTCGAGCGGGTCGAGCACGCGCTCCGCTTCGAGGTGCTGGAGGGCGACCCGTATGGTCACGGCGAGGCCTTCGTCGGCCACGATGGCGGCATCTGGGTGAAGGGCCGCTGGACCATCGTCTCCGAAGGTGGCGTCTCCGAAGGTGGCGTCTCCGAAGGTGGCGTCTCC